>Ga0272441_10000354_pt1 | contig 105505 bp, 102 predicted proteins | sample SSMProp6N_FD_193582 | JGI IMG/M metagenome (GOLD analysis project Ga0272441, IMG submission 193582) | Marine sediment archaeal communities from Little Sippewissett salt marsh, Falmouth, MA, United States - SSM-Prop-6N | ecosystem: Environmental > Aquatic > Marine > Wetlands > Sediment ...
CCGGGAAGAATTTATGGCTACTGTAATTAATTCCAAACATGCAGCCGAAAAATTCAGCTCGCACGATAAAACCCTAGCCAACCACGAATCCCGCCTTAAAACGCTTGAATCCCAACCAGCTTAAAATATAGAATTAAGGCTTCAGCCTTAACCCTAAAGGGTTAACTTCCACCAAGGAATTAAGGCTTCAGCCTTTTATATCAATAGCAACAAACTTTTACTCTGCCAACATCCTTGTTGCCATCCCTGCCGACCGGACAGGCAGGCGACAAGCAGGCTCGGGCTTGACCCGAGGATCCAGACTATTGTCATCCTCGGACGATGACAACAGTGAAAGTCAGGCAATGACGATTAGGTTGTCATTCTCGGGCGAGGAGCTGGCGACGAGACCCGGGGATCCAGACTATTGTCATCCTCGGGCTTGACCCGGGGATCCATGATTATTTAATAAAAAAGCTATTTTTATTCAATCGTTTTGTATTCCTGACTGAATAGGAACAATAAATAAAACCAAAAAATCATAAATCTCGTCCTAATTAACTTTATTAAACGCCTTTAACTTATAAAAAATCTATGCTCAAAAAAAAATACATTGCTATCTTTATCATTCTAATCTCATTAGTTTCTATTTTCGGTATTAAACAGGTAGTACTAGGATACTGTTCATGCACTTGTCAAGATGGTACTACCCCTAAGCATACCCCTTCAACCTCTAATCCAGAAGGACATGCATTAAATCCAACCGACTGTAAAGACAATCTCTGTAATAGTATTGGTATTACCGGCAGTACTGCTCAATATTGTCCCACTTTACAAAATTATCCACCATCTAATAATACAAATAATAGTAGTAATTCTAACGGCAACAATGAACGTATCACCATCAAAAACCCATTAAATCCAGACGGTGGTAGCCTATTACCTCAAGATTTATACGGCCGCTTGATTTCAGCCCTACTCGCTTTTGTGGGGGTCGGCGCTTTAGTTGCTTTTGTCTATGCTGGTTTTATGTTCTTAATATCAAGCGGTAACCAGGAACGAGTTAAAAAAGCTAAAGACACTATGCTCTATGCTGTCATTGGCATTTTCGTCGCTATGGCTTCTTATGCCATCTTGAGCTTTATCTTCACCACCCTTGAAAACGCCACCGGGCAATAATAGACTCTGTCATTGCGAGGAATCCCACGGAAAAAAATGGAGCGGGATGACGAAGCAATCCCATTTTTTTACGCAAATAAAAAAGCATTGATACATTATTAACGCTTTTTGAATAAAAAAAGAAGATGCCTATAGTGCGTTCCTGCCAGAGAACTAGACATCTTCGAAGTGAAACGGCTTTAACGAGTACCTCCTCCAAGGTGCTCTTTTAAGTTTAAGGTTTGTCTTTATTTTTATTAAAATTTTTGTTTTTAAAAAATTTTTACGACGCCGTGATATACAAAATATCACCTTTCCTCTCCCATCTCACTCCGAAGCTGCTGCTATCCCTAGCCGTAATACCTTGAAAGGTAATTTTTGATATATCTTTTGCGACATAGATTTTGCTAGAACCAGTTTGGATTGTTACATCCACAATCTTTTCACCTGTATTCCCGTAAGAAAAATCCAGTTTAGTTCCAGTATTATTCTCGCAAAGAATAATCGAACCCGGCACCGGTTGAGACCAAGGTTTCATATTCGCATTCTTTTTACCTCGATCACTACAGATATAATCTCCTGGTTCCAAATGCGGTGGCCTTTCAGCATGCGCAGCCTTGACTAACCGTCCATAAGCAACATATACTCCAGTCCCCGCGAAGAGGCCTGTCGTATCCTGCTCATAAACCTCGCACATTTGTTCACCGCCATTGGGTTTTAGGGAATCAGCGGCATCAGCGATCAAGACGAATTCGTCATGCTCAAATTGAATATTAGGCAAAATAGAAAATCCAAGATTATTGTATTTATATCCATATCCTCGCCCATTGAATTTCCGATATACCATTTTCGCCCGGTATTCATCATCCCGGGCGCCCTGGTTTAAACCGCTTTGGAACTTGTCAATCTTGCGATTTAAAAAATCAGGGAGCTTCAACACATCTCGCTGGACCATTAAGCCCAGCAACCCGACGAAGTAAAGGCATAATAAAAATCCAGCAGTTACTTTCATCGGTTTGTTTCTATGACGGGCACGCAACCATATCATGATTAGGGTCAAATTTCCTATGCCTACCCATAATAAATTTTTCATATAAAAATCATTCGGATAGGTCAGAAAAACCAAATTAATACCAATCCACATCATCATCGCGATTAGCCCCTCGACCATGCCTCTGCCTGTTCGTAATAATCTAGCCAATCCGTCCAGGGCGAACATTGGTATCATCAGCAGGGCGGCATAAATTGCAAAGGTAAATATTAATACCTCTGCATTTTTGGCGAGATGACCATACAACAAAAATCCTTGGGGGAGTAAGATATAAAAAACTCCCACAATGATCAGACATACTATTACAACCCACCTTAAGAAGTTCCATGCCCCTCGCAAGAAGGTGGCCAGCCAAGCTGGAATACTCCAGGCCATTACTAGGCTCATGTACCAAGTTGAAACCCTAAGGTTCAACCATGTTCTGAATGGGGTAGAAATTGAGTACCAAAGCAGGAAGAACAAAGCAACCAAACTTCCTACTATTATTGCCAATATCCCAAAAACTGCACTAATAGCCATTTTATATCTCCTTTCAAGATTTTTTTAAATATTCATCGTATTTTGCCTTGACTTCATTGTATTTTTCTTGCGCATCCGGTATCAAGGCCGCAAAACTGGAGTTAATTCCATCGATTGCACTTGTGGTTTCTTCCCCAATTTTTTTCGCGCTATCGCCTATCCCTTCCCCTGCCTTTTTGCAAGCGTCAATAACTGCATCCATAACATCTGACAATTTACCACCAACTTCTTTTCCAGGACGATCCCATCCTCGCGCATAAATTTTATTTTTAGCAGCTTCAATATTAGGACAGTCAGCTATCTCCAATAAGCTGGTTTTAGCTTTTTCAAGGTCAGATTTAGAGGCAATATATAGAATATAATTCCGAGCTAATTCCCTCTCTTTTTTGTCGTCGCTTTGAGACCATACACCTAAATACTGATCTACATTATCTCTTTTTGTTGGCGGAATTTCATGCATAATATCATCATACCGATCTTCATCCACATAGCTTTCGGGATCGATGATATTACGGACTATTTCTATATCGATGTCACCCTTTTTAACGCGATTTGCGAGCTCAGTAAGTTGAGCTTTATTGCCTTTAATGTTTAAAACCTCTATCAAACTTAAGCCGAGGTTTAGCAAATCAAGCAGGGTATTTTTGCTCGGTAATTTCATTTTTACCTCACTTTCCTGTATTCAAATTCTTGTGGTTTTGTCCGAGTGGTGCGAAAGTTTATCTTTTGCCATTCATCACTCGGATCAATTATTATTGTTTCAATTTTATTAATAGGAATCAGATGATTTATTACTAAGCTGCTCCACGTATCTCCAAGTTTATATCTAAAAGTCAAAAGCGAAGTAGCTAGAACATCATCTCTAATTCCTTTTTTGCTTAAAAATGTTTCAAAAGTGGTTAAAAAACCTTCATTGACTGTAGACTCACAAACGACACCATTCTTTTCATTTGGAATAGTGATAATTAATTCATCAGCTTCCATTTTAAGATAAGTAATCGTCACAACTTGTGCCGTTTCCGGCAAAGTAACCACAAAGACCTGACGTGGTTGGCTTGGCTTAAAATTAACAGCCAAATCACCATTCGCAGTGAAAAGAGATACCGGCACTGAACCATCGGGAGACTCTATCCCATTCGCCCAAAATCTACCAGATGAAGTGCTTTTGAATTCAGCAGTGACACCTTCTTTATTTTTATCAGTTGTCACTACATGAACCAAGAAACAACCACTGTCATCCAGTTCCCGGACAACCATTTTGTCATCGGCAGCAGGAACAATTGCTCTCAACTTTTCAGCTTTCTTAACCTCTTTTTTATAAGTGAACTCAAAAATTTCATTGGTTCCCTCTAAAGAGATTGAAATCGTTTGCTCATCTTCGGTTGGCTTTAATGGGAGAACTAGAACACCACCATCAGACGTTGTTAAGGGTGATGGGGTAGAATTATCGTATTCAGTTGCACTTATGAAAAACTTTCCCGAAGAGTCAACGCTAACGTTTCCGGTTATGCCTTTTCCGCTGTCATTAGTGAAAACCTTAACCAGAATAGTACCATCTGGTCTTAGTTTACTAACTATCTTATCCTTAATCCCGGAAATAGCAACATTCAGCCGACTAGCTTTTTTTTCTTTGACTTCAGGAACAGGGAAGGAGTCAGAAAAAACATTCTGATCCTCGTCATTATCAAGCATCACACTCACTTCTAGAAACGACAGATCAATGTCAGCCTCATAATAAAATGAATATATGCCTTTGTCGCCTGAATTAACCACATCACCACGAAGTTCATCCCCACCGTTAATCAAAATTTCACTAATCTTAAATAACGGTAGTGGTTTACCTTTCATCAAAACGGTTATAACCACTTGGATGAACTTTTTTCCATCTTTGATATACGCATCGCCGAGACTAACTCGGGCGTATGCTTTGCCAGCATATTTAATCCCGATCACAGCCCAGCGAATTAATTGTTTGATATAGCCTTTCACCGAAGCCGGTGTCCGATCTATATCAAGTTTACGCGGCTCTTTAGGTAAAGAAGCCATTTTGCACCTCCTCGGTTACATTAAATAAATAACAGTCCAGGGCACCAGACAAATGAAACTAAGAAATAGTAAAAGTGCGATGCCTGGGATATTTAAGAAAGCATTTTTCAAATCCTGACCGATGTTCTGGCCAGCCTGATGTTTAGCGTGAAGCCGCCAGAAGAAAATTGGGAAAAACAATAAGCTAGGCCAGGAAACAGCGATCGATTTAAATCCAATTAAAGCTATCAGTCCAAGTATCAGTGACAGCCCAACCAGCTTTAAATAGGTCACTTTTTTAAGCCAATCCCAAATTTTCTGCCATCCTTCCCACTCCCATATTTCCCAATCCTTTATGCTATCCCAGTTATTGATAACAATAACCAGAATAAACAATAAGGTCGAGATTCCAATTACCCACCATTTAATAGACCACAGAAATTTTTCAATAAATGGCCCAAATTGGATGAGGCAAGCTGCGAATACAACCGTCGCCAAGACATAGAAAACAAATCGCCATGGATTTAATACAACCCAGTTGCAGAATTCATCTCGTTTTCTAGCAATCGCGAATACCAGGGCCATTAACCCAATCCAAGCCACTAAAACAATAAGCAGCTTTGGATTGAAAGTCAGAAACCACGTGATGCACAAGGCCGTGAAAATTACGACTAGCGCAAACAACAGCCATCGCTTTCGCAGATCCAAATAAGCTTTTATCTCTTGAAACATGCCGATAAAACCGGCAACCAAGACAAAGCTTATAATTCCCATCATGAAGTTGAATGGCGGGGTGGATGCCCAGCTGTCGTAGTCATATATGTACCACCAGCCAATCAACGCGGCAGCACCAAGTGGGATTGCTAAAAATACCCACTGGCATACCCGACCAAAATGGTCAATAAATTTTCCCCAAAGGTAACCAGCGGTTGGGGCAACTGCATACTTCCAAAGTTGTGGGATAAAAAAGATAATCAATCCCGTCCCAACTGCCCACAACAATGAAGCCGCGCTATTAGGGCTACCATAATGGTGCGCGTAGTAAATACATCCACTAATAGCAAATCCCAAAACGCCTCTAAAAATCCACCACCAAGGCCATCCGAGGACAGCCTTAACAGTGCTAACCATTAAATCAACTAGCCCAGTAAAAATACTGACCAAAGCATCTCTAATCGTATCCATTTTAAACTCCTCAAGCTTTATATTCAAACTCCTCGCACATCACTTTCCTGTCCTTATTGGACACTAAAAAAGTCTGTGCATTTAATTATTTTACCCTTAACACCAATCCGGCTTTCAAATAAAAACCAGCTTTAGCTCTGGCTTGAAAACCCAATTGGTGTTAAGAGTTTTCTAAAAATCCATCTCCAATTTCTTTTCAAATAAATAATCTTGGTTCAGAATTTTTTATTTGCCTTAATAAAACCGTGTGGCAGTATTTTAATCATTTTAAATTAAAACTTACCCAACGCTATTTTACTCCGGCCTATTTTTCAAACAACTCGCAAACCCACTATAAAAACCTTCAATGCTGTCAATTGAAGGCGTAAAGAAGCGGGCGACAGAGGATAATTATTAATTAATTAGATAAATAATATTAATACCCAATTATCCCTTGATCGTGATTAGGCGTATACGCGCTTCTTTAATCCCTACCAAAATTATATTTTGACGGGATTCGCCCTCAAATCACAGTATGAATAATTTTTATTCAATTTACAAATTTCGCCTATTTTTACTATGTTTCAACATTATAGCATATTTAAATATTTTTGTCAAGGGGTTGATAAAAAACCAAAAATCAACTATAATTAATCTATACTTAATATTCAATATTTTTAACTAAAATTAGCAATATAAAACTTATTTTTATTTATCAAACTTTAAAAATCTCCTAAATTATTATTTAATTAAGGAAAAATATATGAACAAAGAATCTACACCACCACCAATCGAAATAAGAAGATCAGACCCAGGCAGTGTTGATATATATTACGGAAAAAATGGCCCCCAAAACCGAAAAAATAATCAACCGGATAATAAAAAAAAATCTGATCATACTGACAAAGAAACAAATAAAGATAATACAACCGAATCAACGAGCATAAAACCTAAAGTAGAAACTTTTTGGACTAAATTATATGATAAACTAGGATTAAAAAACCAAAGGGACGAAAAATTAATATCCAGAAGCCGTGCCTTAGCCGCAGGAGTAAATGAAAAAATAAAATCACAACAAAAATATAAAACAGAATTATCGACCGCCATAACTACGCTTGAACAAAAATCAGAAGAAGATGCCAAGACCATTGAAGCCGGCATGAAAAAAATGATGGAAACCGGAATTAAATCTATCACTGAAGAAAAAATCGAAGACATGATTGCTAAAAAACAACAAGAATATAAAACTATAACAGACAAAAAGAATGAAGAATTAACCAAAATTAATTCTGAAATTGAAAAGCAGGAAGCTAAACTAGCAGAGTTCGAATCATACACTGAAACTAAAACCAAGGAAATAAAAGATAAATTTAATCAGAAAATAGAAAAAAACAAAGAATATATATCAGAAACTACAAAAGAAATATCGTCAATAACATCTAAGATTGGAGAAAATAATAAAGTAATTGAAGAATTGAATAATAAACTAAACACAAATCAAGCATTAATAGCAGAACTCAAACTTATTCTTGGCCAAGATTTTCCAGACCAAAATATAGAAGCAGATATAAAAGAAAAGGAAACTCAAAAACAAGAACTTGAAAACGAGAACAATAACTTAAATCACGAAAAACAAGAGCACGAACGATATATTAATAAACTTAAACAAGAAAATCAACAAACAGAATCCAAAATGCATCGAATCCTAGGAACTGAACCTGAAAAAAACCAATTAAAAACAGATCAAGCTGATAAAACTAAATCAGAAACAGAAACCAAAATAGCATATAAAGAACATACAATCAACGAAGCAGGCCATCTTCAAGTAAACGCTAACAATGGCGATATATATACAATTCTAGATAATAACATGGTAAGTATTAATACCGGAGGTAATAATACTGAAATGAAATCATTTAAAGATTTAACAGAGGATGAAAAAAAACTATTGAGGGAAGTCAATTTAAATACCCTGAAAAAAGAGTTAACCAAAGAACAACTTAATGCATTAACCCGAGACACAAATGACTCCGAAAAAAAACCAACTATCGACAATAAAAACGACAAAAATGAAACTAAGGAAGAGATAAAATATCAACCAGCTAACCTTATTGCTAAATTCAACGACTGGTATTCTAAAAAATACAGAACTCCCAAAGGAAGCGAAAAAGCATTAACTATTATTGACAATGACGAAATGTATAAGCTAATAAAATCAGACGAAAAATGGTCCACTAATGACGATTTTGCCAGAAATAGGTTAATTGATTATATAGCTAAAGTTAATAATAAAACAAGGGAAAAACTTATCAAAGAAAAACCGCATTTCCTCGGTCAGGTAGATAAATTCTTTTTTGGATTAAAACATAACAAAAAAAACTATGACCAATCAAAAAGCAAAAGAGCGGCTTAAGCAACTAATAACTGAAAACAAAAAATTAATCGAGCGCTCCAAACAGGCAGTGGCTGACTCACAAGCATATTTAAAAAAATTAGAACAGGATTTAGCCCAAATAAAATTTGACCACGACCAGGCCCAAGCCAAAATAGACCAACAAATCGAGCAGCTAATAAGCGAGGTTGATCAAGCTACCATCAAATTTATTCAAGATACAGACATAAAACAAAACCAATAAAAACCAGGATTTGTTTCTATGATTATATTTATTATTTTGATTTTATAAAAATCTCTATCTTATGAATATTCTTGTTACTGGTGGGGCTGGTTTTATTGGTTCCCATCTGGTAGATAAATTAATTCAAAAAAATCATTCACTCATAGTAGTGGATGATTTGTCAACCGGGCAAAAATCAAACCTAAACCCCAAAGCTAAATTCTACCAAATAAAAATCCAAAGCCCCAAACTAGACCATATTTTTAAGCGCGAAAAGCCAGATATAATTTATCATTTAGCCGCCCAAATGGACGTCAGAAAATCGATCACTGACCCTATATTTGATGCCAATACAAACATTATTGGCTCCCTCAACTTGCTTCAAAACTGCATCAAATATAAAACTAAAAAAATCATTTTCTTTTCCACTGGCGGTGCTATTTACGGCGATAAAGTTAAAACTCCAACTCCGGAAACAGCCCTAGAACAACCCTTGTCGCCTTATGGTATTGCTAAATTATCAATTGAAAAATATGTTTATTTTTATTTTAACCAATATAAACTGCCTTATACTATTTTGCGCCTGGCCAATGTCTATGGCCCGCGCCAAAACCACCGCGGTGAAGCTGGCGTCGTAGCTATTTTCTGCCATCAGCTCATAAACAACCAATCATTATATATAAATGGCAACGGCAATCAAACTAGAGACTTTGTCTATGTAGATGATGTCGTCCAAGCTGGCATCAAAGCTCTACCTCGAGCAATAAACGGAATATATAATATCGGAACAGCCAAAGAAACCAATATAAATCAACTGGCTAGAAAATTAATCCAAACCAGCCGCAAACAAACCAAAATCAAGCACAGAGCTGCTATTAGGGGAGAGCAACAAAAAAGCTGTCTTTCGTTCCAAAAAGCTAAAACAGAAATCAATTGGCGACCTGGATATGATCTGAATGGGGGACTGCAAGAAACTTGGAAATACTTCAACAATTTTTAATTTAAAATTTTTAATTTTTAAATAATTTCTAAATTAAAATTTCAAAAGATTATGCAATATAATCTAGAAAATAGAACCACAAAATTTGGTAAAAATATAATACAAATATGTAAATCTATAAAAGAAAATAATATAAATAAACCTGTTATTAATCAACTAGTAAGGTCTTCTACAAGTATAGGGGCCAACTATCGGGAAGCGAATCACGCTAGCTCTAAAAAAATTTTAAAAATAAAATAAGAATTAGCCAGAAAGAATCCAACGAAACTAAACACTGGATAGAAATACTTGCCGTTGCTACGCCTGAAATGAAACACAAATTACGACCGATCTGGCAAGAAGCTCATGAATTAACTCTTATTTTTTCCTCTATATCAAAAAAATGTAACAAAAAATAATTTAAAAATTAAGAATTAATTATTATTTAAAAATTATAAATTTAAAATTAAAATGTCAAAACTTATCAAAACTCGCTTTGCTCCTAGTCCCACCGGCTTTATGCACGTCGGTAATTTTCGCACTGCACTCTATGCCTATCTATTTGCAAAACACAATCAAGGCAAGTTTATATTACGGATTGAGGATACTGACCAAAACCGCGAAGTAGCTGACGCCGAACAAGCCATTTTCCGTGTGCTTAAATGGGCTGGGCTTGAACATGATGAGGGTCCTGACATCGGCGGGCCTTGTGGCCCTTACCGCCAATCAGATCGGCTTGAAATCTACCAAAAATATTCCCAAAAACTAATAGAAACAGGCCAAGCTTACTATTGCTTTTGCGACCAGGATCGACTAGAACAGCTTAGAAAAAAACAACAAACCCAAGGATTGCCCACCAAATACGACCGTCATTGCCTTAATTTATCCAACCAAGAAATAAATCAAAAAATAAAATCAGGCCAAAAATATGTGATCCGCCAAAAAATAAATAGCAGTGGCGTAACTGTATTTAAAGACTTAGTTTTAGGCACAATAAAAATAGAAAACAGCACCTTAGATGATTCTGTGCTGATAAAATCCGATGGCTGGCCCACCTATAATTTTGCCAATGTGATTGACGACCATTTAATGAAAATCACCCACATCACCCGCGGTAATGAATATATTACCTCTACCCCGAAATATATCCAGCTTTACCAAGCCTTTGGCTGGCCAGTGCCTGAACATGCCCATTTCCCCTTAATTTTAAATCAAGACAAATCCAAACTATCCAAGCGCCAAGGTGATGTGGCGATGGAAGATTATATTAACAAAGGCTACCTGCCTGAAACTATGATAAATTTCATCGCCCTCTTAGGCTGGAACCCTGGCAATGACCAAGAAATATTTAGCTTAGAAGAACTAATCAAAATATTTGATTTATCTAAAGTTAACAAATCCGGAGCTGTATTTGACATCGAAAAATTAAACTGGATGAACTCGCATTACATCAAACAAAAAAATCTGGATGAACTTACTGAACTATGTCTTCCATACCTTAAAAAAAACTATCCATCTCAAACTGCCAGCTGCCAGCCAAAATTTGTTAAATTAATCGTCGATTTAGAGCAAGAACGTATTAAAACCCTGTCCGAAATAGGGGATAGAGTCAGTTATTTTTTTAAAACCCCTATATATAGTCCTGAAAAACTAATCTGGAAAAAATCAAATCGCCAAACCACTATCAATCGGCTTCAATTTGTGCTAGAATTTATACAGTTAATTCCAAGCCAAAACTGGACCAGAAATACATTGGAACAATCATTGCTAGAACAAATAAAACAAAAAAATCTAGATAATGGCACCACGCTTTGGCCGCTTCGGGTAGCTTTGTCCGGCCAGGAAAAATCACCGACTCCATTCGAAATCGCCGAAATATTAGGTAAAAAAGAAACAATTGAAAGAATAAAACAAAGTATTAAAAAACTACAATCAAAATAATTTTAAAATCTTATTAATTAACCTGCTCTTTATACTTGTCAGCAGGCAGATAATAACCTTAATTATTTTATAAAACCATATCCTTACACCTCCTACAGCTTTTGTAGCTGATAAAAAAATCCATGCTCAAAACATTTTTTAAAATTAATCTAATAACTTTGCTTTTAATTTGCCTACTTTTACCGGTAAATATTTTAGCTATACAAGCAGAACAAGGCGGCCAAACAGAAATTAATCAAATATCAGACGAAATCAAAGACAAACAAAAACAAATTGACGAGCTTTATGATAAAATAGACAGCTATCAAAATAGTCTGGAACAAGCCCGCTCGCAATCAAACTCGCTTAAAAACCAAGTATATATTTTGGAAACTCAAATCCAAAAAAAACAAGCAGAAATAAATCTAAACGAACAGGAAATCAGCCAGACCAACTTAGAAATTAAAAAAACCAAGCAAGAAATAGAACAAAACCAGCTCGATACTGAAGATAAAAAAAATAAACTATCATCTTTTTTACGCCAAATATACCGCTCTGATCAAAAAGATTTGCTTGAAATTTTATTATTAAATAATTCCCTGTCTGATTTTTTTAATCAAATTGAAAAAATAGAATCAATCCAGTCCGAATTAAACAACAATCTAATTAATCTAAAACAATTAAAATCAGAGCTTGAACAGGAACAAAAAACACTAGAACAAAAAAAAGAGAGACTTAACCAGTTAAACAATGAATTAGTCGGTAAAAAAGATAATCTTGAATCTCAACAATCAGTTAAAGCATCCTTATTATCGCAAACTAAAAATTCTGAATCTAGATACCAAAATCTGGTTAACGAATTAAAGCTTGAACAAAAAAGAATTAATGCCGAAATAGTCAGTTTAGAAAAAGCGCTCCGGGCCAAATTAACCGGGGATCAGACAAAATTAAACCAACTGGGAGAATCTAATTTTGACTGGCCAGTGCCAAACCACTATATCACTGCCTCATTCCATGACCCCGACTATCCTTTCAGGCATATTTTTGAACATCCCGGCATCGATATTCGCGCTGGACAAGGAACGCCTCTACGAGCCTCTGCCTCCGGATACGTAGCTAAAGTAAAAAACGGGGGTCAATACGGATATTCATATATTATGCTGATACATAGTAATGGTTTTTCCACTGTTTACGGCCATGTCAGCGCTATTTATGTTAAAACAGACCAATTCGTCACTCAAGGTGAGGTTATTGGCGCTACTGGCGGAATGCCGGGCACAGCTGGAGCCGGCCGCCTGACAACCGGACCTCACCTTCATTTTGAACTTAGAAAAGACGGCATTCCAATCAACCCAGCAGATTACTTGCCTTAAATATTATTTATGTTGCACGAACAAAAAATAAAAATTATTTTTGCCCGAGTTGCGGGTATTTTTAATTTAAATGGATTTAAGTTTAAAACCATGCAACGGCAACTAGACCAGCAGGGTAGGGGAATACTCAACCTTAAAAAAAGCTACTGTCTGGCACATACCAATTTAAAAACCAAAACCATTACCATTGATATTTATACCCCCAGATTCAGGCGCCCAAAATCAATTAAATCAATTTTAAATATACTAGCGCACGAAATCGCTCATCACCAAAAACCGCCATTTCGACAGCGCTTCCGCGGCCGCTACATTATTCGCCAGCATTATCCCTCTTTTTACCGCCAAGTAAATAAAAACATCCAAATAATAAAACGGGATAAAATACTGTCGAATCTAATTTAAAATGTGCATATCGCCGAAATAAAAACCCATATAAATAATATATAGGCATTTTTAATTATTCTAATTATATCTACTGCTGATTTAACTTATTGCCAGAATGAAATTTTTTATGTATATCTTTTAACCTCTTATTAGTTACATGGGTATATACTTGGGTAGTAGTAATACTAGAATGCCCCAACATCTCTTGGATTGCCCGCAGATCAGCTCCTTGAGACAACAAATCAGTTGCATAAGAATGCCTGATTGTGTGCGGAGAAGTATGCAAAGGCAACCCAGCCAGTTTAACATATTTTTTAACAATCCTTTCAACTGAGCGTGAAGTCAACCTGGCTGATTCCTGATTTAATTCTTTATTTACATTTTTACTGTAATTAATAAACAGGGGAGAGTAATTATCACTGCGACTATCTAAATATTTTCTGATCCATTCCATTGCTCGTGAGGACACATAAATTGTCCTGACCCTATTTCCCTTGCCAACAATTGATAATTCGATCCCATCCGATCTATTTTTCTGTTTTAAACCGGCACTAAAATGCTCTACATTAAGCGACGTTAATTCTGCTACCCTTAATCCGGTTGAAAATAAAACCTCCATCAAAGCCCGATCACGCAATCCAGAATCAATATTAACATCTGGTGTGCTCAATAAAATTTCTATTTGTTCTAAGGATAAAAATTTAATTTTTTTATCTTTGATATTATCTCGGGCCAAATTAATTTTTTTTGAGGGTAGGGAAATGATATCCCGATCAGCAAAAAAATTCAATAATGCTCGCAAAGCAATCAAATAATAATTTTGGGTTGTTTTTTTTAACAACTCTCCGGTACTAGATGACCTGGAACGAGCTAAAAAAACCTTATAGGCCCAAACATGATCGGGAGTAAGCTCATCAGGTTTAAGATTATCCAACTGTATTAAACTCAAAAACTCAAAAAATTTATTTAAAAACATCTGATAATTTTGTTGAGTATTATTAGATAAACCCTTTTCTATTTCTAAATATTCTAAAAAATCAGTCAAATATTTTTTAATTGGTATAGGGGAGTGATGCATAACTTAATTATAGCATATTTAAACTATGGGGTCGTTTAACCTATATTATACGACGTTACATTAACAATAATAAAAGTTTACCTTTCTGTCAAATACACCTCTTCTCCATCAAAATATCCATTACCCTATTTACTAAATATATTCTATCCTAGCTACAAATAAAATAACATAAAAAAACAAAATAATAAATTAATAAATAAAAAAATATTTATATAAAATAATTTATCATTTAAAATTTATCATTTATAATTTTCATACCCCCCTACTCTCCAGTCACTATTTACAAATTTTGGTATCTATCCAAATTCAAAATAAAATGCCTCTTCTCATTTTGAAGAGGCATTAAAATTGCTGCCTTTAATACATTACAAAAGTGTGACGTCGTGATATGTCGTATCGCGCACCGTTGTTCGAGCCACCTCTTTAAGAGGAATAGAAATTAAGTTGCTATCAACGGCAAAAAAATAAACATCCCCTGGTCCAATTCTAGCGATGACTCTATTGTCATCCTTCAAGGGAAACCTATAAATTTTAGCGTAACTAGCTCCATCACCATGGCCGAAATACCACGCACCCTGATTAATATCAGCCGTCAAAACAACACAATTATTCCACATCACTGGATATTTAGATGCCTTAGATATCCCATTCACAAAGACTGCCATCTCCCAATCAATATTCTGGGCATCAAATTCTACCCAATTCATTGAATCGCGATAATCCACCATAATCGCGACAAAACAAACTAAAAATAAAAAAATTAGTATCACTAAAATTACATGTTTCAGTTTCATCCTACACCTCCAAATTTACTATTTTTTAAAAAAATACGTTTTTAATTTAAAATTCAATAATTTTAACTATATATAGCATCAACCATATAAGCCTCCGTAATTTAAAATTTAACTATTTTTTATTTCTTAAACACATTTTAATTAATTTCATTATTAAATTCTAATCTAGTTCGCGTCTACAGCCTACAACGTTATTTAAACTTGTATACTAATTAAGCAGGAACTATAAAATTACAAAAATAATTTACCATTTAAAATTTATCATTTATCATCCCTCCAGTCTAATATCACCCCCTATCTCCCCTAGCCGCTGCTCCAGTCTCTCATAGCCTCGATGGATTGGATACACATTGCGCAAAATCGATTTTCCTTTGGCTGCCAACATGGCTACTAATATTATTGCTGCCGGCCTTAATGCTGGCGGACATACCATTTCAGTCGCTTTTAACATTGTCGGCCCCTCAATATTCACCCGATGCGGATCCATTAAAGTAACATTAGCGCCCAATCTATTCAATTCCGAATAATAAATAGCTCTATTTTCATAGGTCCAATCATGTATCATCGTCTTACCCTTAGCTTGAGTTGCTATCGGCACAAAAAAAGGCAAATTATCCTGATTAATACCCGGAAAAGGCATGGCATGTATTTTATCTGCCAACGCCTTGAGCTCTGACGGAGATATTTTGATATCAGCTAGATAATTTCTTTTATTTTTAGATTTATATTTATTTAAAATTTTATATTTTAAACCCATTTTTTCAAGCTTTAATAATTCCAGCTCCAAAAAATCAAATGGACACCGCCTGATTGTAATATTAGATTTAGTCACAATCCCGATCGACAAAAACATCATCGCCTCAATCGGATCAGGGCTAATTTGATACGTAATATCTTTATTAATCCTTGCTTTACCCTGAACCTGAATTGAACCAGATCCAACCCATTTTATTTGCACACCCATTTTTTCTAAAAAAGCACATAAATCCTGGACCATATAATTGGCGCTGGCCATTTTAATTACACTTTTGCCATTAATCTGGCTAGCTGCCATTAGAGCATTTTCAGTCACTGTATCGCCGGTTTCATACAGCACCACTTCACTGGCTTTTAAGCTAGGAATAGAAATTTCATAATTTCGTGCAGTTAAACCTACTTTAATTCCAAACTCACTCAAGGCAAACAAATGCGGGTTAATTGTCCGGCTTCCTATTTTACATCCGCCAACCCGGGGCAATTTAAAACTAGGCACCCTGCCTGCTAAAGCCCCAATAGCCAAAATTATACTCCTAGTTTTATGAGCCGCGCTATAATCAATCTTGTGTAATAAAAATTTTTTAGGGGTTCTGATTACTAATTCCCTGCGGCTACGATCTACACTAACTCCAATACTAACCAAAACTTCAACCAAACGATTTACCTCCTCTATCTGCGGCACATTCTTCAGCCTGGTCACTCCCCTATTTATAAGCGAAGCAATAATACAAGCCGTGGCCGCATTCTTGGACGAATTAACCATTATTTCTCCGGATAATTTTTTATTGCCTGTTATTACAAATTGGGACATATTTTTAAATCAGATGGCATCCAAGTTTAAAATTTTAAAAACTGGATATGCTGTTTGAAATTAATAATATATTATGATAATCTAATATTAATAATAGCAATTTAGACTAAATTTGCCAACCCGTCAAACTTTAAATAACTTAATTAAAATTCAGAACTAATATGGACATTACTAAACGCCGCTTGATTTTTATACTGTTTTTAATTGCCTTTATTTTATGCACCCCGGTTATAATCTTATATGTTTCCGGATACCGCTATAATTTTAAAAAAAACAACTGGGAAAAAACCGGAATTATATTTATTCAAACCGAACCTGAAAAAATAAATCTATTTTTAAACGATAATTTAAAACCCGGATCCAGCCCTTACCGGCTAAAAAACCTGCTGCCAAACGAATACCATCTTAAAATAACCAAAGACGGTTATTATAGCTGGGAAAAAAATATTAATGTCAATAGCGGCCAAACCACCTTTCTGCAATATATAAAACTGTTTAAAAAAAACCCGACCCCAGAAATAATAATTAATGGATATTTTGATTACACAACCATAAATCCGGCTAAAACTAAAATCGCCTTAATCGAAAACATAAACAATAAACAAAATTTAGTTATCTTTGACTTATTGTTAAACAAAATAAAAAAATCACCTGCAGCCATTAGCCAAATACAATCTATAAATTTTGTCGATAATAACATAATCCAATTAACATCAGCTGATAACCTGATATTTATTGATTCAATTCAAGCTGAAACCAACACTCCCCTATCTTTTAAAACTGCGACCAATATAGACAACGCATCTAATTTAAAAATTTTTAACCACAATTATCATACTGTATATTATACTGTGAACGGAAAACTATTCTCATCTAATCTGCTTACTAAGATAAAAAACGATTTAGGCCTATCTCCTTCACCGATAATAGATTATTACCTAGATGATAATTTCATATATATAATAGATAACCAGTCACTGGGAAGCAGTTTGGTTAAAAAAATAAATTTATCCGACTTAGCTTCATCCCAAACCATATCCACCTTGCCCCGATCAGATAAATATGAATTCAAACTAATTACAAAAAATTATATCGTTATAAAAAATAAGCTAACCAAAGATACCATTATCTTAAACCAGGAAACAAACCAGCAAAAAACAATAAAAAATGTTAATTTTATTACCTGGAATCAAAACCAAAATCAATTACTATATACAACCGACCGTGAATTATGGACCATAGACCTAACAAATCAAAATCAACAACAATCTTATACCTCGACTTTGCTCGTGCGAGCCAGTAATAACATAGAATCAGCTAGTTTATATCCTAATGATACTCATATCCTATACTCTATCAGCGGCAACCTGTCCATATCAGAAAATATTCCCGGCCAAAGGGTAATACAGCAACTCATTAGCCTTGAATCAATATCTAATATTACTACCAATAAAAAAGGCGATAACATCTACTTTATCGCCAAAATTGGCAATCAGCAAGGATTATATCAGCTTCAAATCCAATAAAATTATACTAAAAAATTAATTCCTGTTGCAATCTTTCTTTGGCTAATATCTGGGCTCGCAACAAACTGTCAAAAGTGCCGGCATCAATCCACTCACCTGCTACTATAGACACTTCGAGCTCCCCTTGTTTCAAATACCAATTATGCAAATCAACTATTTCGGTTTCGCCTCTCTGGCTCGGCTTTAAATTCTTGGCTACTTCTACCACGCGATTGTCATATATATATAAACCTGTTATACAAAAATTGCTTTTAGGCTTATCTGGTTTTTCTTCAATCGAAATCGCTTTCATTTTATTGTCAAATTCAACCACCCCAAATCTTTCTGGATCCTGTACCTGTTTAGCAAACACTTTAGCCCCTGATTTAAACGACCTAATCTGCTCACTTAAATCATCCTCAAAAATATTATCACCCAAAATCATAACTACATCCTCATCATCAATAAAATTTTCACCAATTACAAATGCCTCCGGCAATCCCTTGGGTTTATCCTGGACTTCATAAGTAAACTTAGCTCCGCCAAACCTGCTACCGCTTCCAAGCAAATTAAGATAATCACCCGCCCTGTCCGGCGCTACAATTATCATAATTTCCTTAACCCCGGCTTTTAATAAAGTGTTCAATGGGTAATAAATCATTGGCCGGTTATAAACTGGCAATAACTGCTTGCTAGTGATGTTGGTGCAGGGCCGGAGTCTGGTCCCATACCCGCCTGACAAAATTATACCTCTCATAAATTTCACTATAATAATTAATTTAATAATACACCATCCAGATGATGTTATCAACCCGAAAAAACAGCCTTAATCAGCTTATTTATATATTTGGGGTAATTTTACTCCTAATCAACTTTTTAGCCCTAAAATCGACCATTTTAGGCCTAATTTTAGCCCTCTTATGGCTAATATATGCCTCTAAACAAACTGGGAATATTTTTTTAAACTCAAAATATAACTTAATAAATTATACTGTTGGCAGTTTAATCCTAATAGGGATACTAATAATTATCAATTCAGCCTTTTTTTATATCTTTAATCTAAATAATTTCAGTATTAGTATTATAACTATTCTAATCTCGATTTTAATCTTATTTATATCTAAACTCAAACCCCCGACAGCAGAAACAATAATCCAAAAAATAATAAAAACTACAATTTTAATAAAAAATTTTTCTATAAAAAAAATATTAATTAAAACCGGGCTTGCCAGTGCCTATACAATTATATATATAATCTTACTCAAATATTTATTTGATCGCTCTACTGTTGAAGCCCTAACTTCACCGTGGCAGATAATCTCTAAAATATTTTTTATTCTATATTTTATTAGCACGTTTATTTTACTGCTATTTATTATCCTGCCAGAAAAAAACAAAAAATTAAATCCTCAAATAAAATATATAACTAAACTTATTAAGCCGGAAGAATTTCCGGCTGTAAAAATAATTTTAATCAGTCTTCATTGCCTGTTAACACTATCAATTGCAATTATCGTATATAAAATTGGCTTTGGATTTGACCCCTTTGTGCATCGAGCTTCAGAACAAGCCCTATCCAGCTTGGGCTATCTATCTCCCAAGCCGCTTTATTATATCGGGCAATACAGTCTGGTTGTATTCTTATCTAAAATATCCTTGATTAAAATATCAATTATAGACAAATTGCTAGTGCCAATATCAGCCTCCTTATTATTGCCTGCAATCGGGTATTTTTATCTTAAAAAATTATTAAACCATAAAACATTAATTTTGATTTCAATCATGGCTATCCTTAGCTTTACTGTCAGTTATTTTTTTTACACCGTCCCCCAATCACTGGCAAACCTACTTTTCACCCTACTAGTTTTAATAACTGCCCCTTACATTATAAAACAAAAACCAATTCCAAGCTGGAGCTGGCTTGTAGGCCTATCATGCCTTTTAATACATCCAATATCAGGCACTGCGGCTATTATCCTATTATTTTTAACCCTAATATCGAAATGTAAAAAAAATAAATTAAATACTATTTTAAAAATAATTTATTTTGTTTTGGCTTCATTATCAATCCCGTTATTATTTACTATCAATCATCTACTGTCAAATAACTTTAGTATTGAGTTTTTGATTTCCAATTTAAAACAAATACAATCCCTGTTTCCTCATCTGCTATCATATATTCCTTTTTACTCCATCTATCATCAAATATATTTATTAAAATACAATCTGCCTGTTATTTTACTGGTTATTTTTACAATTGGAATTTATTTTATAATTAAAAAAAATAAACAAAAAAACAATAATTTTGGAATTATCGTTTATATTCAATTTATTACTATATTGGTAATAAATTTCATTCTAGTTTCAATAATAAAATTTAATAATGTAATTGACTACGAACAGCTTGAATATCCAAAACGCTTGCTTCAAATAATTTTCTTAACTGCTATACCATTAATCATAGCCGGAATTTATTATATTTCCAATCAAATAAAACGCTTCCAAGCTGGAACTTTAATCTTAATACTAATTATCTCTTCCATGGCTACGACCGCTTTATACTTATCTTACCCACACACCAATGCTTTTGAAAAAAACAGGGGTTATTCAGTTTCAATGGCTGATTTAAAAGCAGTTGAATGGATAAACCAAGACGCCAATAATAATGATTATCTAGTATTGTCTAATCAAGCCACTTCAGCAGCCAGTCTGGCTCGATTTGGCTTTAAAAAATATTATCCCAGCCAAATAAGCCCAAACCAAAAATTATTTTATTACCCCATCCCGACTTCATCGCCTTTATATCGGCTTTATTTAAATATGGTTTACCAAGGCCCTGATTTAAAATACATTGACCAAGCTCGAGCCATAACTGATGTTAACACTATTTATTTTACTATTAATCACTACTGGCTTGATTCTGATAAAATTGTAGAACAAGCAAAACCACTGGCTAATGATATTAAAAATATTGACAATAAAATTTGGATATTTAAATTTAAATAAAAATATTATTAAAATTAGTTATAAACTGTTAAAGAGCTCCGCAATCAGGATGGCTGATATGAAAATGGTCTTCTTCTTCATAAAATTGACCACCGCAATAAGCCACTAAAGATTTTATGCTCTCTAAACGAGTATTATCATAAGGAGTACTGTAATCCAATAAATCTTGGTGATAAGCCCAGGAACGAATATCAGCCGCATAAGAGCCATCATTTAATTTATCTGGCCCTCCAAAATGACACGAATTTTCTTTATGGATACATCTTTTTTCAGTCCAATCAGTCCTACACTCTTCAAAACTAGCCTTATCAGTCGTAATTGAAGTTATTTCTATTGGAGCAGGCAAATTATATTCACTCTGGTGATCATGCAGGCAAGTCAGCAATTTATTTAGGGCAGGTGAAGCTTCATGGCATTGTTTGGAGTTAATTCCCGCTATAGTCAAACCTCCGCAAGGCTCTGATTCGTCCATTATGCCATATGACGGACTTTTATAATGCTCGCACTCCGGCCCAGTCCACCAATTCCTGCCCTGCCAGCTATAACCCTGATTTCCGTAAAAGAAAAATATTAATGAATTCACTAATGTCCATGCCAGCATTATTATGACTATGCCTAATAAAGTATTGGTAATCAATTTCTTACTTTTAGATACACTTTCAGCACTACCCCAATTCATAATCAAACCAATCCCGGCCCATATCAGTAAAACCATTGCCACTCCGGCCATTGACATAAATACCAGCTTGGCTACATTAAATAAAACCTTCAGCAAATCACACACAGTGCAATCCCCGCTCGTTATGCAATATTCATGAACTCCACCCATTAAATCTAAAGCCCGTGCAGGATGAGCCATTAAGCCTAGCCCAAAAATAAACAGCACTATTATTATTAAAATTAAATTTTTCATCCGCATAAATTATAGAAATTACTTTATAACTCCATATATTTTTTAAACCTGTATAATTATATAATAACACTTTTTACTTTAATCTAGAAACTATTCATATCTTAACGCCTCGACTGGATCTAATCCAGCCGCTTTTTTGGCCGGATAAATCCCAAATAGCAAACCAACTAACACCATAAACAGGCAAGCAGTCACAATCCCCGGGACTGAAACCACAAACTGAAACATAATTCCCTGCGATTGAGCTAAAATAGAAGATAACCACGATAGTCCTATGCCTAAAACTACTCCGATTAAACCTCCGGCAAATGTAATTAGCAATGCCTCGCCTAAAAATTGGCTTAAAATATCAATTCTAGTAGCCCCGACTGCTTTTCTTAACCCAATCTCATAAGTCCGCTCTAATACTGACACATACATAATATTCATAATCCCAACACCACCCACAATAAGAGATATGGCCGCAATCGCGACTAAAAACAAAGTGATCCCATTAAGTATTGTCCCGAGCATCTCCATCGCTTGTTCTGAAGTAACCACTGCAAAATCATCTTTATTTGGATCAGTTATATTATGCGCCTGGCGCATAATTTCAGTTATGTCAGCTGCAGTTTGGTCTGCAATTTTTGTATTAATTACACTAGCAAAAATGAAACTAACATGATCTATTCCCATTACTTTCTTCTGCAAAGTCTTTAAAGGTATCAATATCATTTCATCCATATCAATAAAACTGCCGCCGCCAATCTCCTCTCTAACCCCAATCACCTTGAACTTTGAATTGCCAATTTTAATTTTTTTACCAAGTGCATTCTCCTCTCCAAACAAATCTGCTTTAATTTTATAGCCCAGAACTACAACTTGAGATAATGAGTCATCCTCATCCTCACTAAAACTACGACCCTGCTCAATTTCAGTCTTATCAATCTCAAAAAAACCGCTCGACACACCCCATAATAAACCAACCTGGTTTTCATTTTGGTAAGATACCAGCTGCTGGCCCAAAACTCCTGAATAAACCTGGCTTATATTAGGGTGCTCTTTTATCTCCAAAGCCTCTTCGTGTTTTAATGTAGTTATACTCACTCCTTGGGCCATACCACTGGCATTGTCAGTTGATGTTTGTTTGGTTGACGGCACTTTAACTTCTACTTCAATATAATCGGTTCCAAACACTTCTACTTGATCCATAATAAATTTTTTCAATCCCTGACCTGCGTTTATAATCATAATCACTGAAGTAATTCCAATAATAATACCCAAAACAGACAACATAGTCCTGCTTCTATGCGTCTCAAATACCTTAGAAGAAATTTTTATACTATTAAAAAATTTCATATCCACTAGAATACCTTATATATTTACTCCAATCAATCTAAATAAAATTAAATAATACACTGCATCGACTAAAAATTCAACCGCCCAAACTACTCTGATCTTAAAGCTTCTACTGGCTCCAGCCGAGCGGCTCGACTAGCCGGATAAGACCCAAAAACCAATCCAACTGTAGTCGATACTCCCAAACCAAGTAAAATAGAAAATATTGTAATAACAAAATCCCACTTATAACCCATCTGTTTAGCTATTAAAGCTACCAGCCAAGAAAATAATATTCCCAATATAATACCAATCATACCGCCAATAACAGTTAAAGTAGCTGACTCCACTAAAAACTGTTTTAAAATAGCCACTCTAGTAGCTCCGACTGACTTTCTCAATCCTATCTCTTTAGTTCTCTCGGCTACGTTAACCAGCATTATATTCATTATGCCAACACCTCCTACCAAAAGTGATATTGCTGCAATTCCAGCCAAAAAAAACCTCAAGGCATCAGTAATCGCAGTCAATGTATCCAAAGCCTGGTCAAGAGAACGCACGGAAAAATCATCATAATCGGAATTAGTGATATTATGATTTGCCCTGACTGTGCTGGCAACATCTTCAATCACCATATCCACATTAACCCCTTCTTCTAGTTTACCCCTGATTAAAGATACATGACTGATGCCTAGAATTTGTTTTTGAGCTGTTTTAATTGGTATAAAAACTTGAGTATCTTTATTTTCAAATGCAACTGTTCCCCTTGCCTCCATTACTCCAATCACCCTAAAATTTTGCTTTTTTAACTTTATTTTTTCGCCAATAGCATCACCATCGCCAAACAAATCCTTCTTAACCGAGCTGCCAAGCACCACCACCCGCGAAAGCGAATCTGACTCGTCATCACTAAAAAACCTGCCTGCAATTAAGTCTCCGCCCTCAACCTCCAAAATATCATTGGTAGTGCCAATATAAGTCACGTCACTAGTCTGATTATTAAAATTAATACTATCCACCCCCCTAACATAAGCAGTCACTGCTTTTACTCCCGAAATCTGCTTAATATCATCCAACTCTTCCAGTTTCAAACTAGTTACAGTTATTCCCATTACAGACGCAGGCGGGCCGTCATCATTAGCCGCGCCCGGAGTAATCCCGAATAAATCAGAACCAAAACTTGATATTTCGTTTACCAACAAACTTTGCGCTCCGGCACCAACAGACATGATTACAATCACAGACCCGACCCCGATAATAATCCCAAGCATGGTTAAAAACGCCCTCTTTTTATTCACCTTAAAGCCGTCTAAAGCCAATTTAATATTTTTAACTAAAGTCATAAAAATTATTTTTTAAGCCCATTTCGGACATCTACCCTTTTAACTACTTTAATATCATCCTCTATCTTACCATCCCTCATTTTAATAATCCTTTTAGCTGTATTAGCCGTATATTGTTCATGTGTGACCATAATTACAGTTTTGCCTTGATTATTTAAATCGACTAAAATCTCCATTATCTGCTGGCCTGATTTTGAATCCAAATTGCCAGTTGGCTCATCCGCAAAAATTATCTCCGGCTCATTTACTAAAGCTCTCGCGATTGCCACCCGCTGTTTTTCTCCACCTGACAACTGGTTGGATAAATGCTCCAATCGATGTTCCAGTCCAACTGCTTTGAGTGCTTTTCTGGCCGCATTATTTTTATCTTTAACCCCATTATATTCAAGCGGCAAGACAACATTATTAATTACTGTTGTCCGCGGCAACAAATTAAAAGATTGAAATACAAATCCAAGTTTTCTATTCCTTAAAGCAGCTAATTTATTATCATCAAATTTTACTGTATTAACCCCTTCAAAAAAATAATCCCCGCTGCTAGGTTTATCCAAAAAACTCAATATGTGCATTAAAGTGGATTTTCCTGATCCACTTGGCCCCATAATAGCCACAAATTCACCCGCTTTTATTTCAAAACTAACGCCATAAAGCACTTTAGTAACCACTTCATCAGTTTCAAATTGTTTATAAATATCATTTATTTTCATCATAAATTATTGATTGTGATATAAAAATTTATATTTAAAATTTATAATTTTTTATTTCCTCTATCTTGTGGCTTATTAGTTGGATTTAATACTGCAACACTGTATCCGGCTCTTTAACCCGTTTAAACTCTCCGCTAATAATTTTCTCGATATTAAAACTGCCGAACTTAGGCGCTTCAAAAAATCCCTGCATCGCTGCTTCGGCCAGCCAGCCAGACTGGAGCCAGTCAAACAGCCATTCATTCGCGTATTTAATATTTTCCTGATCCAATCCAGAACCGATATTTAACAGCCATTTACGGTTAAATTTTTCCTGCGACCCCAAAGGCTCGGTAATAATAATCGGCAATCCAAGGGCAGTATAAAAACAAAGCTCTGATGGTTTAGTCCATAAAATATCCGTTACCCTCATCAATTGATTAAACTTATTAAAATAATTTTCTCGAACAGGTTCATATAATATAGTTAAATTTTTCTTATCTATCTTTAATTTTGATATCTCTGATTTAAAATATTCATTCACATCAGACCTAATCCCAGCCACCAATACTAACTTAATTTCTTTTTTATCTATTTGTTTAGATAAACTATGAGCTAATCTTATCCCCATCTCCCGCTGTGCTCCGGCTCCGCCAACAGCAAAACTAATAGTTAAAGGATGATTTGATTTTTTGTTTATCGCCGTCTGGCCTAAATGTTCTATGATTGTTTTTTTATACTTTGATATATATTTATTTTGGGGGTCAAGATTTAACAACCTGGCGCCCAAATCCTTTTTAAGCACATCCAATTCCTCGTCTCCTAAATTCTCCCTCGGCAAAGGAAAACCGGAAAAATATATATTCTCCGGTTTGACCCCATAAAGCTGTAGTCTTTCATATACTCTTTTATTTGGAGCCAGATACTTAATTTTACTTTTAAGCGGATTCGGAGCTGCCCAAGCTCGGGAGACATCGGCATCACATATAATCAAATAAATATCATTCTTATAATTAAATTCCTCTGCCATATAGGCAATAGTAAAAAAAGTAGTCACTAAAGGCAGATTCTCCTGATCCAGCTTGTCAATTAAATGGCGGCCCCACTGGCTGTTTTTGATTATATTTATATTTGCTTTCAGTTGAAAACTGGGAGCATACAAATTTCTCCTTGGATAAAAATTCTTAATCCGCTGCATCTGATCCATCCCCCAGAATAAAACATCCCCTATAATAGGTATATGTTTTGATCGTGATATAAACTCATATGGCTTTCTTCCCTGTCTCCATATTTTTTTATCTTCATTCGGAATGCCCTTATAATTATTAGCCATTACCATTTCCTGATTTCGATCCAAAAATCTAAGTGGCATTGCTGCCCGCTGGTGTCCATAACCCAAATCAACTGTAACCAAACAAATTTTTTGCTTTTTTGTTTTTAACATAAATTTATTCCCACTTTAATCTATTTTTAAAAATTATTTTTTAATTTCTCGCTGATAAACCCGGTTATTAAATATAGCCTTGTCTTAGCAAATTTTTTTTTAAAATTTTATCTACAAAAATAATTAACAAAAAAATCTACAAAATACTTAACATCAGTTGTTTATAAACTTGCTCTAAACTGCTACTATGCTTATCCCAATCATAAATAATATTTGCTTGTCTTATTGCTCGCTCGCTAAATCGCTGCCTCAAACTATTATCAGTTAAAATTAATTTTATTTTATCCGCCAAATCAGCACTATCTCCGGGTTTAACCGTTAAGCCCGATTTATTATCCCCGACCACACCCCTAACTCCGGGCAAATTAGATCCAATTACTGCTTTAGCAAAACTTTTAGCTTCAACTAACGCCAGACCGAATGCTTCCGAACTATTAATCGATGGCAATACGCACACATCACAGCTGTAATAATAATAACCAAGCTCACTATCATCCACTCGGCCCATAAAAATAACTTTATCCTCAATCCCCGTTTGTTTGCATATATTCTCATATCTGGATCGCAAATCCCCCTCTCCAACCACCACTAATTTAAATTTTAAACTTTCCTGTTTCAAAAGCTTTACTGCTTCTAAAAGAACATCCAAACCTTTAAAATAATGAGCTTTATCCAAATTAGCCACAAACAAAATCATTTTTTCTTCTGGCTTAAGTTTTAATTCAGCCGCTAGTTGCTTAACTCTATCCAATCTTATTTTAAAACCATTATATTTAGACCCAAACGGAATCTCAACCAACTTATCTTTGTTTTCTAAATAAACAGCTTGCGATCCACAATTAGCCGCATAATCAATTGAAGCGCAAACTATTTTATCAGCCCGTTTAAATAATCCTGATTTGATTAAGTGACTGGGCAAACTTAAAAATCTTAAAAAAATATTATCCAATCTGGCTTCCATATGATAAAAAATAACCAACTTTTGTTTTTTTAACATCCCTAATCTCTTACCCCAATACAACACTTCCTGCACTCCAAAAAAAGGATAATGAAGCTGGATAATATCAAACTCCTTTAGCTGTTTCAAAATCCCGGGGCAAAAACCGCTATTGCTAAATCTGATCAATGAATGCAGCCATTTAACTTTATAACTAATCCCCTGACTAACAGTCCTAACTTCTCCCTGGTCGCTAGACTTATTCGACAATGCCATCACTACTACCTCATTTTCTGGGGCCAATCTTTTAACCTGTTCTTCGGCTACATTACCCATACCAGCCAAATAAGGATTAAACCTGCATACAATATGTGCTATTTTCATAAAAAAATAATCTAGCTTAATAATCCAGAGTTAAAAAAATTAATCTACCCTTGCTTTAACTATTTTAAAATAAAAATTCATCAATGGATTGCCAATATACTTAAGCAAAGGATTATTTACTTCCTGAAAATCAATTATGCCAGTCATAAATTGATACAATTTTTTATCTCCAAATTTTCTTTTAACTTGAATTTCACGCCTATTTTTTAAAATAGTTCTCAAATTAGCTAAAACCCAAATATAAGCCTTAACCCGATACCCAAAAAAACCGCGATAAATTGAAAATAAAACCAAACCAGTTTCCATTACCAACATTGCCGGCAAAATTAAAATTAATGTTTTTAATTTAAAAAATTTAAGCATTAAATAAAATCTATTTTTTTCCAGCCAAAAATATCTGATTTTATTTTTTTTAGATGGAAATTTATAATTATGATGAACTACTGCGCTTCTTGTCGCTAATAATTTCCAACCCTGCAACCGGGCTCGAAAACAAAAATCAGTATCTTCATGATACATAAAATAAAACTGGTCCATTAATCCAATCTGCTCAAGCACCTGTTTTCTAATCACCACCGTCGAAAATGAATTATAAGCCGGCTCATATTTCTCTTGCTCAAATTGAGTAAAAAATTCCTTATCTCGTCGTCCCTCGCCCACGCTATAGCCAAACCCAGTAAACTGATAAGCATTACCAAAATTATTTATTCTATGCACTTCAGGATAACGAGTCAATAACGGCTGGCACAAACCAACTTCTTGATCAGCTTCCATTGGCTCAATAATATTGTTAAGCCAATTTGGCTCAACAATAACATCATCATTCAATAATGCGACATAATCAGCGCCATGTTTTAAGGCGTATTCAATCCCGATATTGTTACCACCAGAAAACCCAGTATTTTTTTTATTCTGAATAATAGTATCAAAATTCATCATCTTATGCTGCCACTGGCGTAATTTATTAATAGTCCCATCACTTGAATTATTATCCACCACCACTATATTCCAATCCGACTTTGGATAATCCATATCTTTTAAACTCAAAAAAAGATTCGTGATATGTTTGCTTGAATTCCAAGTTACTATGATAATATAAACTTTGGGCAACATAATTTAATTTAAAATAACCAAAATGTAAAATCTAAAAAATAATTAATAATCAAATTTAAAATTAACAACAATTATTAATTATCAATATTTAAATTTAGCGCTCGATTATTATAATTTTATATTTATTTGGAGCTTATAATTTTAATCTTGGGACTTATTTTTGTCTTGTTTCTTGTGTCTTATTACTTATATCTTGCCTATTATTCTCCATATTTTCAAGTGCCTTATCCCTAACCACCTTAGTTATATTCCTTTCCATTTTCTCCAGTCTAACAAATATTCTGAATATTAAATAAAACAATACCACCACTGCTACATACAAAACCAAATCAGCTCCGCGCCCAATACCAAGTATATTAGCTAATCTAGTCAATGAATCCGGAATAATAAATGCGATCCCGACTGCAAACCAAAAAATAAGCCAACTCAAAAATTCAGTCCACTTAACTTCCCTGCGTCTAAATCTCATTGTCAACCGCCAAATAGCAAACAGACAAAATATAATTGCTAAAATTTGTATTAGATACATACGATAAAATTTTTAATTTAAAAATCTATTTATTATTTTAACAACCAACCTAAAATTAATTCCTTTAATATTCTGATCCCTCCTCCTATCCCCTGCCCATATTGATTATATATCACTTTTACTGGCACTTCTTTATATTTTAAATTATTTTTTTTAACTAAATAAGGATATTCCGTATTATGAGCCATCCTGTCCTGGGATAAATTAATTTTATCGCCTGCCCTGCGGTTAAAAGCCCGCAACCCATTGTGGGCATCGCTCAAATTAATCCCAGTCAAAATCCTATTAACAAACCTAGCTAAGGGAATTATAAACGTTTTTTTAGACCAAGGAATATTTTCAGCCCGGCCTAAAACCTTGGAACCAAACACAAATTCAACCTGGCCTTTTTTTATCGGGCCTGTCAAAGCCAAAACGTCCGTAGCCAAATGCTGGCCATCGCCGTCAAAATGGACTACAATATCAGCTCCAGACAAAAAAGCATAATCAGTCCCTGTTTGCAATGCTGCCCCTTGACCGCGATTAATCTGGTGGCACAAACAAACTATTTTTCCTGTATTCTTTTTACATCTAAAAACTGCCTCCTTAACACTATATCGGGAACCATCATCTACTACCACTACTTTATCAACGAAATCGAGCAATTCAGACACGATTTTGTTCACTATCTCTATTTTTTCATTATATACTGGAACCACTGCAAATACTTTCATATATGTATTCATTATACATTATTATTACAACTTTTAAAACCAGCTGTAAATAAAACAAAAGCGCCCATCAACGCCCCTAAAAATAACCATACTATTGATATTATCAAGTCAAATAACTACTTTATATATTGATCCCAATATTTATACAATTCTGCGGTTGCATATAAATCATCCACATTATATCTGGCAATATCTTTATATCTTTTTTGTAAAAACATCTCTTTTACATGGGCTCCGGAAACCCCATGTCGTTTTGGAGTTTTAATCCCAAACGCCTGACAAAACATGTGCAAATTAAAACCTCGCTTGCCCCACAATGCGCCGTAAAATTGCAACTGATCTTGCAGGTCAATATGCCTGGCATCTTTAGGCTGCAAATTCAAATACCTATTTGACATCAAATTTTTACTTGCCCTTATTTTATATATTGCTGACCTGATTATTAAAAATGGAATATCAAAACCGCGACCGTTAAAAGTAATAAACTCATCATAATATTTAACTTGCTCCCAAAAACCGGCTAGCATTGATTTTTCATCCATAGCCTCAAATGTTACTCCAATTTCATTAAATTTTTTATTTTTTTCATCCAAATCCTGATAATAAACCGCCCCTTTATTGGTGTCCGGATTAAGCATGCCTATGGCCACCACTTCAGCCGTTAGCGGTGAAAAGCTCAATCCATCTTCAATCTTAGACAATGATTCATCTATATTAAAACCGCTCACAGCATCTTTTTCAGCCCAATCTTTAAAATAATCTTTAGATATATCATCAAAATCATCTATATTTTTTCCCACAGTTTCAATGTCAATTACAAGTTTAGGCATAAATTTTAATTATCTTATATAAATATAAATAAATCTAACTTTTTAAAATAGCTCTAAAAATAAACTCTACACCAAAAGCGCCAATTCCACTAATCTATTGCTATAACCCCATTCATTATCATACCAAGCCATTATTTTTACCATATTTTTATTAAGCACCCTGGTGCAACCGAGATCAATTACAGCTGAATAATTACTCTTAATAATATCAGTTGATACCAACGGATCATGCGCTATCCCGAGAATATTTTTATAGCGCTTGACTTTAGCCATCTTAATAAACATTGAGTTGACGCTGTCAACAGTTGCATTTTTGCCAACAATATAAGTCAAATCTGAAATAGAACCGCAAATAGTCGGGACCCTCAAAGCCAAACCGTCAAACTTATTTTTTAATTTTGGCATCACCTCTGTCAATGAAATTGCGGCTCCAGTTGTTGTCGGCACAATATTACAACCAGCCGCCCGCGCCCGGCGTAAATCTTTATTCGAACCGTCAACCAAATTTTGGCCAGCAGTATAAGAATGGACCGTGGTTAAAAAAGCCTGCTTTATTTTAAAATTATCCTGAATTAATTTAGTCACCACCCCGATTGAATTTGTGGTGCAAGAAGCGCATGACAACAAATCTTCTCCTTTATACTTATCCTCATTCACTCCGATTAAATAAGTCGGCACCCTGCCTTTTCCTTTGGCTGGAGCAGATAAAATCACTTTTTTAGCTCCGGCTTTAATATGCGCTCTAGCTGAACCATCAGCTACAAACCTGCCGGTGCATTCCAACACAACATCCACTCCAAGTTTACCCCAAGGAAGCTCCAACGGATTAGGTTCGGCCAAAAGTTGGTATAAATTGCCGTCAACTTCAAAATTATTGCCCTTTACTTTTACCTCGCGCTCATAGCGGCCATAAACAGAATCATATTTAAGTAGATGAGATAAGATATTAACCGGACTTAAATCATTTACTGCCACTACTTTAACTAACGGGTTATCCACCAAAATCTTAAACACTGCCCTGCCAATCCTACCAAAACCATTAATAACAATTCTTTTTTGTTTTTTCATAGGTTTAGTCTTAATTATTAAAAACAATATTTTAAAGATTAATTTGCTATTTAAAATTTATCATTTATTATTGTATCAATGTTCCTCCTGCCTTCAGTTTAACTGCTTTTCGTAAACACCCGGTCTGCCATTTAAATACATAAATAGGCAACTTATTTTCCTCTGCCAGCACTACTGCAGATCGATCCAAAATCGAAGCTCCTTTTAGGCTTAAAAAATCATTATAACTAATCTGATCAAATTTATTTGCTCCCGGATTTATTTTAGGGTCGCTATCGTAAATACCTTTAACATTAGTTGCTTTTAATAAAAATTCAGCCCTGATCTCAAGCGCCCTTACTACTGCGGCCGTATCATGTGTAAAAAACGGCAACCCGGTTCCGCCTACAAAAATAAGCACTTCGTTCAAATTAAAATACTTATCCACATCAAATTTGTTTGGCACTCCGACCACATCAGGAGCAGAAAAAGCCGATATTATTCTGGAAGGTATTTCAATTGCGTCTAAAATACTCTTAAGTGCGATCCCATTGGGCAGTGATGACACCGTTCCGATCATATGAGCCGTAGCCATATTTACTTTGATATTTTCAACATTCCGCCCTCGAAAAATATTACCGCCTCCAAAAACTATTCCCAAGTTATAATCATTATAAATTTTTTTTATTTGAACTGCTATCTCATTGGCCTTAGCCAAATCCAAGGCCGCCTGATCTGACTTGAACAACTCACCTGATATTTTGATTAATACTCTTTTTTTAGACATAAAATTAATAAGTCACAAATTATAAATTATAAATCCTAAAAAAATTAAAATATTTTAAATTTAAATATTCAAATAAAATCGTAAATTTAAAATGTAAAACCTAATACAAAACTAACAAAACCTAAATAGACTATGTTATTTATTATTATAGCAAATCAAAAATAAATTACCAGCAAAAAACCCCGCATTTATGCGAGGCTTAAATAATAATATTTAATTACCATTATCTGCAAAATATTACAATTCAAACACTACCATTTTCTTCACCTCTATCTTCTCGCCTAACTTAGCCGTAGCTTCATCAATTAAATCTTTTATCTTCTTCTTGTCATCTTTAATATAAGGCTGATTTACTAAACAAACTTGTTCATAAAACTTATTTAGTTTACCCTCGCTAATCTTATTCAGCATAGCCTCTGGCTTGCCCTCTTTTTTAAGCTGTTCGCGATAAATCTGTTTTTCTTTTTCCACCACATCAACTGGTATATCCTCTGCAAATATATATTCCGGCCTCATAGCCGCCACTTGCATCGCGATCTCATGAGCCAATAATTTAAATTCTTCATTTTTAGCCACAAAATCCGTCTCACACCCGAGCACTATCATTGAACCCACTTTACCGCCAGCATGAATATAGGCTTCGACTATGCCATCATTGGCACTCCGCTCCGCCTGCTTTTTAGCCGCAATTTTCTGACCTTTTTTACGCAAAATTTCTATCGCTTTGGTCTCGTCACCACCTGCTTCATCCAAGGCCTGTTTTACATCCATCATCCCGGCCCCAGTAAACTCTCTTAGTTTTTGAATCAATTCAATATTTGACATATAAATCATTTTAACATAATAACACCTTAACACTTTAACCTTTAAACATTTAAACACAATAATCGAACAACTAAAACACAAAAATAATTTAAATTTATTTAATCTGAATACTTTTTTATAAATCCTGAATCATAATTCTTAAATCTTTTTCCCCACTTCATCATTTGCGCTAACCGCCTCCTTCTTTCCTTCCGCTACTGCCTCTGCTACTAATTTTGTCACCATCTCAATTGACTTAACGGCGTCATCATTAGCTATGATGGGAAAATCAACACTTTCCGGGTCAGCATTGCTATCCACCACCCCAACTGTTCTTATCCCTTTTTTTTGTGCTTCTCTGACTGCTGTTTTCTCGTCTTTAACCCCGATTATATAAATTAAATCAGGTAATTTATCCATTGCTCTAATACCCCCAATAGCTAATCTCAACTTATCCATTTCAACCCCAAACTGAACTCGCTCCCATTTAGTATATTTTTTCTCATAATCGTCTTTTTTCTCTGCCTCTTCCATCTGGTCAAGCTTTTTCACTAATTTATTAATTTCTGCAAAATTTGTTACAGTCCCGCCAATCCAGCTTTCAGTTACATAAGGCATCCCGGCCTCAATCGCATATTTTTTAACTATATCACGACCTTGCTTTTTGGTGCCCACAAATAAAACAACCCCGCCTTTACTAGCGGTTTCAGCTACCTCCTGCAATGCTTTTTCCATGGTTTTTTGCGTTTTTTCTAAATCAAAAATATGAACCCCATTGCGGATGGTATAAATATATGGCTTCACTTTCGGATTCCATTTAGAACTTTTGTGGCCGAAATGAAGTCCTGCTTTCATCATTTCTTTTAAGCTAGGCATTTTAACCATAAATTTTCCTTATTCACCTACCCTTAATCAGCATTAAATAAATAAAAAATGCCAGGAAAAATTTTAAGAGTATGTAAATTCTAATAATTAATATAATTATCCCTATTCTAACATCATCAACCCCACTTGTCAAATATACATCTAAATGCTATACTGATGTTAAATCCAAATCTTACAACTTAAATTATAATTATTGAATAAAATCAATTCTATAATCATAAAAATATGAAAAAGAATATTCATCCTAAATACAATCATAACATTACTGCTAAATGCGCTTGCGGCCATAAATTTACGACTGGCTCAACTAAATCAGAACTTCAAGTGGAAATATGCAGTGCCTGTCATCCTTTTTTTACTGGAAAACAAAAATTGGTTGATACTGCCCGCCGGGTGGAAAAATTCCAAGCTAAAGCCCAAAAAAGCAATGTTTTGAAATCAAAAACCAGCCGAACTAAAAAGCAAAAAAACGAACAGCGCCGAGCCAAAAAAATCGCTAAAAAAGTTGAAAAACCCACAGCCCTAAAACCAAGCAAAAATACCAAAACCACTTCTAAACCATCAAAAACAAACAAATCAAAATTAAACAATAAGAATAATAACAATAACAGTAAAGCTAAAAAAAACTAGCGCCTCGATTTATCATTTGAACAAAGCCTGCTATAATTAATCACAGCAGGTTTTGTTGTAAACAGACCTAGTAATAACAACTAATAATCCTGCGCCTTTACGTTTCCACAACTTTCTATAAATATATGACTAACTATATTAACAAGCTAGACCAGCTAGAGCAAGAATATTCTGAACTGCAGATCTCCCTCCAAGATCAGGCTATTTTAAGTGATCCTAAAAAACTAGCTAATGCTAATAAAAAATTTCACGAGCTCAAAGAAATTATTGAAAACATTAAAAAATTAACCCAAATAAATAAACAAATAGGCGAAAATGAAATCATTATCAATGCTGGCGAAAAAGACGAATTATCAACCCTGGCCACAGAAGAAAATATCCAACTGGAACAAAATAAAAAACAGCTTGAAATCGAACTGGAAGAATATTTTAAACCGCAAAATCCACTCGATAAAAAAAACGCTATCGTGGAAATAAGAGCTGGCACAGGCGGTGACGAATCAGCCTTATTTGCCGCTGATCTTTTCAGGATGTATTCTCGTTTGGCTGAAAACAAAAACTGGAAACTTAACATAGTATCCTCAAACCAAATCGGCATTGGAGGTTTCAAAGAAATTATATTTGAAGTTATTGGCACAAATTGTTATGGCTTACTCAAATACGAATCCGGCACACATCGCGTGCAAAGAGTGCCAGAGACTGAAAAATCAGGCCGAGTGCACACTTCAGCCGCTACCGTAGCTGTGCTGCCAGAAGCTGATGATGTTGATATTAAAATCAAATCTGAAGATCTTAAAATTGACACTTTCTGCGCTTCCGGCCATGGGGGCCAATCAGTCAATACTACTTATTCCGCAGTTCGTATCACGCACTTACCCACCAAAACTGTAGTTTCCTGCCAAGATGAACGCTCTCAACTGCAAAATAGGTTAAAAGCAATGACAGTATTAAAATCAAGATTACTGGCAGCTGAAGAAGAAAAACGCCGCCAAAAATTAGCAGCTGAAAGAAAATCCCAAATCGGATCCGGAGACCGATCTGAAAAAATTCGCACTTACAACTTTCCACAAGATAGAATCACGGACCATCGTATCAAAAAAACCTGGCATAATATAAACCAAATCCTCAACGGGGATCTCGAACCCATTATCACTGCTCTCAAAAAAGCGGATCAATAAAACTTAACCGCCAAAACAAAAAAGCCTTAATCTACAAGGCTTTTTGAAATTAATCATCTTAGTTAATTTTTAGCTAAATAATCTTCCACTGCCCGCACTAATTCCTTTTTTACTTGCGACCATTTAACCGGCCTAATCATTATCGGCATCGGTTCAGTTTCGGCTTGCTTGAAATAAACCAGACTCTTCAAAATATGAGCTTTATTATAATCAATCTGCTTGAATTTTTTGTCAAAAATATTAAATAGGCTGGACAGTGATCTTTTATCAAGCAAAAAATATAAATCAATAAAATCCTTTTTACTCCCCCGGCTCGATACTGCATCCAGTTTCATAACTGCAATATCCCGCCAGTCAGCTAAATAATTATATTCATATTTAATCTTAGGATAACTTAAACTGTAAGGATAATGTAAAAAACTGACTCTAACCCCGCCAACCACAATATGTAAAGTGCCTTCTTCTTCGGCTCTCAAGCTAATTTTAACTTGCCTCGACAAATGGGTCTTAAGCCGGATTATCACAAATTTTTTATAACAAAAAAAGTCCAGGTCAATTGATCGACGATGGCCCAGCTGTAAAGCTAATGCAGTCCCACCAGCTAAATAAAAATTCTTTAATCCAGCTACTTTGCCTATCTTTTCATAAACGCGCTTTGTTTTTGGTGAGATTGTATCTGGAAACATAAAAAACTACTTTTAGGTATTTTAAAAATTAAACTCCAAAAATTTAAACTCTTAGGATTAAGATACCTTATTTTTTTTGCTGCCCGAATTATTGTCTGATCTCCATAATAATCTCTGATCACTCTATAATCACTCACATCTCCTTGGTTCAGCACCCGGCCAATCACAAAACTCTTATGCTTATTCCAGTCCATTTGTTTTGGGTCAATATCCCAAAACAACGATTGATCTATTTTAATTTCATTTAACTTGCCCATATCTATATTTTATCATAAAATAAAGCTAATAGCAAACTATATATCTCACCCCAAATCATCACAACAAAAAAACCTGGCATAATATAAACCAAATCCTCAACGGGGATCTCGAACCCATTATCACTGCTCTCAAAAAAGCGGATCAATAAAACTTAATTCCCATAAATATGAATATCAAAACCGCGCTTGAATACGCTAGTCGCCAACTTGGATATAGCCAGTCTAATTCCGCATTAATTGATGCGGAAATTTTATTATTACATTGCCTCAACCTAACTCCAGACTCTACCCTACAGCTGGCTCCAGACTGCTGTCTGGAGCCTAAATGCAAAGCTCACAACCTGGCTCCACAACGGAGTGTGGAGCCAGTAAAAAGCATAAATGATCGCGCCTGGTTGTATTCTCATCCAAACCACAAACTAACCCCAAGTCAAATCAAAAAATATAACCGCCTGATTAACCGCCGAACCAAAATGGAACCAATTGCCTATATTATCGGCCGTAAAGAATTCTACAACTTAAAATTTTTAGTTAATAAGCATACCATTATTCCCCGACCCGAAACCGAACTGATGGTTGAAGAAGTGCTAGATCAGTTATCAACTAGCAATTATCAATTATCAATAAATAAAAAATTATTATTAATTGACGTGGGAGCTGGAACAGGGTGTATTCCGATCTCAATCTTAAACGATTTAAGATTCAAGATTTATGATTTAAACATGTTCAATTGCTACGCAATCGATACTTCAAAACAAGCTATTAATATAGCTCGTAAAAATGCCAGACTCCATCAAGTCGCAAACAAAATCAAATTTCTCCGCGGCAATCTGATTGAGCCGATCATGAAAAAATATTCAAATGTTCCCATGTCTAAATATTCCTGCGTAATCATCACTGCTAATCTCCCCTACCTCGCCCCAAAAATCTACCAAGAAAATTACTCACAACTCAAATTCGAGCCCCGTTCCGCCCTCGTCGCCCCCCAAACCGGCCTCGCCCTGTATAAACAACTCCTAATCCAAATAAAATCCCTCATTGCCCATTACTCATTCCCTATCACTATTTATTTTGAGCTTCTCCCCTCCCAAATCCCCCAAACCAAAAAAATAATCAAACAAAACTTCCCAAATTCATACATCCAAATAAAAAAGGATCTAGCTGGACTAGACCGATTAGTAATAATAAATTCAAATGGGAATTAAGATTTTAGCCTTTTATATAAAACCCTAAAGGGTTAATTCCATTCCAGAGAATCCGACTATTATTTTTTATTCCGCTAACATCTCTGCCCAAATAATTTCAAAGGGTGCATTATGGCGCGCTCTCACATAAGTAATAATTAACTTTTAAAATAAATGTTCTTAAATTATTCAACCATAATCTCCACCCAAATACTCCCCAACTGAAATTCGATTTCATCCCCAAACTTATCATAAAATACAGTTCGGCTGTCAACATTCATTTTCTTCCACCGACCGGAAATTTCCACCCCATCACGATACACCACTGCCTCGCCACTGCCGATTAGATCCATTACTATTCGACCCGCCTCATCTATCACCCGCGGCTGGTTTATATATTGCTTTACTACATTTTTAACTTTAATCTGACCATTATTAAGTGCGTCGATATGCGCTTCCCCAGACTGAAACCTAAAATAACTGTTACTATCAGCTTCATACCTATATTCAACGTCATAATCATCCCCAACTGAAAAATCAACCTCTATACTAGCAACTGGCTTAAGATCAGATGAATCAATCTCAGGCTCAAATTTCCATCCCGTATAAACAGGCGTTTTTTCGACCAACTCCCAATCAGCCGCTGCTCGGGCTAAATTATACTCTGAAGTAAATAAATTATGGGGCTCTGGCCTGGAATAAACTCTCCAAAAATAATCCGGGCCCCACCAAGCTATCTCGTCCAAATTATTCACTCCTAAAGTTTCAATATCATCCAAAGCTTGAACAGACCCACCAGCATGGGCTAACAAAGCATCATATTCATCCGCTATTAACACAAAATACGGCCGTGTTGACCTAACCGGCCCAATCTTTTCAATAGTGGAGCTAGCCTTGATATCGGGTGTAAAAAAAGTCAAAAACCGCGTAGATCCATTTTCTACATAGGTTTCATACACCACTCTTGCCAGAGACAAGCCGTAATTTGGCCTGGAGTCAGGGTGGTTGTCTATCATTACTCCAACCGGAAATAAATTTTCTTTGCCCGCTTCAACTATCACCCCGTCAATTATCCGGCTCATTTTATTTACTTCTATTTTATCCTCTTGTATTATATCGCTAGCTAAGTCAACCCTATCTTGGTTTAAAATTAAATAAAGCGTGTAACACAAAATCACCGCCACTATAATTAAAACAACAATTAAAACAACTATTTGAATTTTTAATAATTTATCTAGATTAATTTTCATAATCTCATTATAACAAAAAAACAACAATTAGTAACTATGCTCTTAAAATCATACTAATAAAACTTTCGCGTTTACCGCCAAAGATAATTTGCTACTGTCATTTTCCGACCAGGCCGGGAAATCCAAAATTTACTAAATTTACATTGCTTGGATCCCCAAGTTATGAGCCCGAGCCTGCCTGCCGGCAGGGATTACAAACGCAAAAATTCTAACTAATACAAAACGCCCCAGTAAAACTAGGGCGAAAAAGATATTTTCATAAAAAACCTTAAACTATCCCTTTTTCCCCTCTTTTTCTTCAACAGGCTTACTCCCTTCTTCTTTTTTATCATCTTGGCTAGATTGTTCTTTACCCTCCCCCTCTTTTGCCTCTTCTGCTTCTTCAGTCGCTTCTTTCTCCTCTTCTTTAGGCTCCTCAATGATTTCTTCCCTGATCTCTTCAGCCCCCACTATCATTAAATCCGGATCAGTTTCTAATTCTATTCCAGAAGGTAATGCAAGCTCTTTAACTAAAATCTGGTCTCCAATGTTATTTAATATCGACACATCAACGTCAATTTCTTTAACCAAATCTTTTGGCAAACACTCAACCTCAATTTTATCCATCGCTTTTATCAATTCTCCGCCCCTATCTTTCACTGCCGGCGCCTCGCCAACAAAATTAAGCTCAATTTCTACCTTAAGTTTTTTATTCATATCAAGCTGATAAAAGTCAACATGAATAAATCGATCACTAACCGGATCAACCGCGACATCTTGAATCAAAACTTTAACTGGATTATTATCTTCCACTACAAGATCCACCAAGGTAGACTGGCCCGCTTCTTTAAGCACATCCAAAAAATCCTTATATCCAATCAATAACTTTTTATTTTTAGAATTAGGGCCATAAATTACAGCCGGAATTTTACCATCCTGTCTCAATTTCTCGTTGTTCTTTTTATCCTGTGTTCTATTTTTAGCTTTTAAATTAATACTATCCATAAAATAAATCTTAAATTATTATTTAACCATTTCATATAAACACAATACATCATCCTCGTCAACAAATTCAGCATCTTTGAACTTTTTTGCGTCTTCAAAATTCAAATCTGTCACCAGCCCCACCATAGTAATACCTAATAAATCCCGATACAAAAGGGACAACACTGAAGCGCTACAAACCGGGCAGACAGTATGTACTAACGCGGTTTCACCAGCCTGCTCAACTGTATCCAAATGCCTCGGCTTGTAATTCTTATGGCATAAAGGACACAAAATAACTATTTCCTTTTGAATTCTATTGATAATTGGAGACATATTTTTATATTAATTAAAATTATATAAAATTATAAACCCACTGTCAAGTCAAAAATAAATGGCTCTAACCAATAAATAAACCAACCTAGAACACTATTTAATTCGGAAAAAATATTAATACAATCAGCTAATTTACCCTATTCTACCTGCAGACGATTCACGCTAGCGATCAAACCCATTCCAGCCAAACAGCTAACTAAAAAAGAACCGCCATAACTCAAAAATGGCAGCGGCAATCCAGTAACTGGTAATAATCCTATGTTCATGCCAATATTAATTATCATATGAAAAAAAATCAATAACCCAAACCCATATACTAAATATAAACTAAAATTGTCACTAGCTTTACCCATAATTTTAATAATCCTAATCAATATAGTCCCATACAAAAAAATTACCAGCAAAGAACCCAAAAAACCAAAATATTCACAAATAGTAGCAAAAATAAAATCAGTTTCAGTTACTGGTAAAAAATGTAATTGACTTTGAGATCCAAATCCCAAACCCTTGCCCCAAATACCTCCTGAACCGACCGCCACTATCGACTGTTTCAAATTATAACCCTTGCCCAGCGGGTCACTGCTAGGATTTAAAAAAGTCATTATCCTTTCTTTCTGATATTCAACTAACATATAATTCCATAATAAAAATAAAATTATTAAACCAATTATTACTAAATAAAATAAAATTTTCTTATTTAAATGGTTTAAGGCAAAAAACCCAATCCAAATGGCCATCAAAATAAAAGCTGACCCAAAATCAGGCTGGGCTATAACCAAACCAATCGGTATTACGGCTAAAAATAGAGAATAAAAAAAAGACTTTAACGCACTAATCCTGACTGGCCTAAAATTATACAATCGAGCTAAAATCAAAATCAAACCTATTTTAGCCAATTCTACCGGCTGAAAACTAAAACCGAAAAACTGAAACCAACCTGTAGTTCCCCTGATAGTGCTACCCCACCATAAAACCGCTATCAATAAAAAAACAGAAACTAAATATACTAACACCGAAAAACCGTGCCATAATCTATAATTAGAAAACAGCAATAATATCATTATAATAAAACCCAAAACAGCAAATACAAATTGGCGATTAAATAAAGCCAAATCAGGCTGATCTACATTTAAATTTATGGCATACAAGGTAAATAATCCTATCATTACTAATAAAAAAACTGGGATTAATAATACCCAATCAATTTTACGGTAAAAAGACAAATCCATAAAAAAATATTAACCAATTACAATATCAATGAATCGATTCCAAAATAATATTATACTTTTCATAAATACATTCTCTAATTCAAATTATTCAATTTAAACCGACTTATTAAAATAACTATAATAGCATAGAGCTAAAAATAAACAACACCATTTAGTAATCAATCCCGCTTGGCGATCCAGGCCCGGCCTCAATATCCATCACTGCATCATCAGTAGTAAAATCAACTTCGGGATAAACTTCGATTCTAAAACCAGACCCCAAAATTTTATTAGCCCAGCTTATTTTCAATTCCCTTTCTTCCTGATACATAAATTTATTAATCACTGCGTAATTCAAAGCTGCCGGTCTCGAAAACTGATCATACACCACCACTGCTAATCCCAATTCCCATAAACTAAACGGGCTTTTATTAGTTAAAACAATTTCCGCCTGCCCAAAACTGACCCCGGCCCCAATCGGAATAAATTCCGCTGATTCAATCTCAAAATCATCTTTATGGCTAATCAGACTATAATCATCTACTCGCTTCCATTTTATATTTTCCATCTCTAATTTAACCGTGCCGTTTCTGTCCGCGTTAAAATAAACTAAGGGCTTCTTACTCATTGGCAAAATAAAACTATTCCTTAACTCCAACTTTTCCCCATCAACTAAAAAACTATATTCAATCTCGGTTGCCATCCACTTTTTATTTTTATTTTCAATCATTGCCATTAAGTCATAACGGCCATCGCCAGCTGGAATTATATAACTAGCTCCTATATGTAAATCATCGGGCTTCATATTAGCAGCTATATCTTGATGGTTAATCAAATTTACTGGCATGGATCTCATAAAATCCTGATCACTAATAATACCGGTCTGATAATTCAATAAAGTACTCCCAAATAAAAATACTATTAAAATATCACCAAAAAAAAGCATAAATACCAAAAATCTCTTAATAACAACCTTGTGCTCCACATAAAATTGTGATAGCTTTATCTTCCAATCCGGAATTTCGTCGTTAATTAAACTATTAGTTGGATTAACTTCAGGCATGGACTAAAAATTAATTGATGCATTTCTATTATAGCACAAAGATAAAGAATATTAAACCCTAAAGACAAATCCCTGAACCTATTTATTTTTTACCAACCACGGCTCAAGCAGATATGAACTTTAATATTTTCCTTACTCACTTGGATATAAAATCAAAATAAAAATAAATCTAAAAACCGACTCAAGGCCGGTTATATAAAAAAACAACATCAAAATCATTTTACACTCTTTATCTTGTATTTAATTATCCCCTTAGGAGCCTCAAACTCAACTAGATCGCCTTTTTTCTTACCCAAAAAAGCCCGTCCAATCGGAGATTGGTTGGATATTTTTCCAGCTACAGGATCCGCTTCTTGGCTACCAACAATCTGATATTCCTTTTGCTCGCCTTTTTCATCTTCAACTTTTAGGCTCGATCCCACCTGAATCACACCCCCATTGCCATCACAATTAATAATAGAAGCATTTTTAATTATTGACTGTAACTCCAAAATCCGACCCTCAATAAAAGCTTGTTCGTCTTTAGCGTCAGCATATTCAGCATTTTCAGATAAATCTCCCAATTCCTTCGCCTCCTGTATTCTTTCAGCTACTTCCACTCTTTTCACGTTTATTAAATTATGCAACTCCTTTTTAAGTTTTTCCAAACCTTGTTCAGTTAAATAATTTTGACTCAAGTCCATAAAAATTTTAATATTACCGCTTTAATAAATATCATTTAAATTTTAGGCAATACAAAAATGCTACTACAAACTAAAAAAAGTGTCAACCCCAAAGGATATACACTAATATTAGCTTAATATTTATCCACAAAACTAAATTATTTCGAAGAATTAATTCTTTTCCACATCTTCTGACTATCCAACTTAAAGCACTTAATTTTTATAAAAGCCAACAACCACACATAAAACCTGGCTAAAAACAGCTGAACCAGCCAGTATTTATGTTTTAAGCTGGTTCCGTAATTATGCCAAATAAAAACTATTCCTTTAAATTCAGTTAAAAATCCCCTCACTTTAAACACTTGCTTCCACTCCCTCGGAATTTGAAAACTACCTCCAACCGACCTTATCTTTTGGTTTTTCCAATCTTTAAAATTATCAGCATATTTCACCTTAACTTTAGCTTCAGGCGCATATTTTATATTATAATTTTTGCTGATTAAATAATAAGACAAATATTCGTCGTCAGTTAAAATATTTTCCAAAAATAAAAAATCGCGTAATATATCAGCTTTAACTGCTATCAAATAACCGCTTAAAAGCAAACCGCTGCCATTATCACTTTGTTGTAATCTAATCCTGTCAGCCATTGATACCAGCACATGGGACCAGAATCCATATTTATTTTCACTTGATTCAATTGATATCGGCCTGCTACTAACTGCATCAGCTCCTTGGTTTATTTTCTCTACTAATGCTTTTATCGCCCCGGTTGCTACCAGCACGTCGCCGTCTGAAAAGACCAATATATCGCCATTCGCCTTTTTAATCCCCAAATTAAGCGCCAATGGTTTGCCCTGGCCTGAATCCCGATATACTCTTGTGGCTCCAGCCCTTTTAGCTGCGTCTAAACTAGGCTGATCCGGGGCCACTACTATAATTTCAATCTCATCCTGTTTATAACCCTGCTCCAAAACAGCCCCGACCGCTAAACCGATACTATTGGCTTCATTTTTAGCTGTAATTATAACTGAAATCATATTATCTATATTATAACCCAAATTATAATTAGAATAAACTTTAAAATATTTTATTCACTAATTTATACTAAATATGCTATAATAATATTATTATTATACTAATCATACTAATAAATACCAATACTTATTAATAAATAATTACTTAGGCTAAAACAATCAAAAATATGCTCAAACATTTCATCGCTATAACCATTATAATCGCATTAAGCTTTAGCACCATTATATTGCCTGTTTTAGCTGAATTTGACCCCAATTTTATTATTTCAGATGCCGAACTAACCAATGACCGCTCAATGACAGTAGAGCAAGTCCAACAATTTTTAGAACATAAAAACAGTGCTTTAGCCACCTATATTGACCCTAACACTAAATGGACTGCCTCATACACAATTGATTTTTTTTCCCGTTTCCACGACATCAATCCTAAATACTCACTAGTATTGCTCCAAAAAGAACAAAGTTTAATTGAAGACCAAAGCCCAAGCCAAGGCCAATTGGATTGGGCTACTGGCTATGGCATCTGCGACAATTGCAGTAAAACCGATCCCAAAGTGCAAAAATACAAAGGATTTTTCAATCAAATTGACTATGCTGTCAGTGCCACCAGATTTTACCTTGATAATCCCGATAAATTCAAATACCAAACCGGAGAAAAATATGATATCGATGACCAAACTATTACTATTGGCAATGATGCTACCAGAGCCCTGTATATTTATACTCCCCATATCCATGGCAATGAGCTATTTTATAACATCTGGCAAAAATGGTTTGCAGTTAGTTATCTTGACGGCACCCTGCTCCAAAATGACCAGGATGGCGGTATTTACTTAATTAGAGATGGGAAAAAACATCCCTTTTTGTCCAAATCAGCCTATATATCCAGATACAACTCTTTTGACCGGGTTATCCCCGCCACTCCAAGCGATCTGGAAAACTATCCTACCGGAGCACCGATTGAATACCCGAACTACTCCTTGCTTCAAATCCCAACCGGAGGTATTTATTTATTAGATGATGACACTTTAAGGCCAATCACTTCAAAACAGGTATTTAAATTAATCGGCTTTAATCCAGAAGAAATCATCCCAGTATCCAGTAATGACATCTTTCCTTATAAAATCGGCCGGCCTATTACCGAAAAAGATGCTTATCCCACCGGCGCCTTGCTGCAGGACAACACCAGTGGCGGAGTTTACTATGTCGAATATGGCCAAAAAGCTCCGATTATATCCCGTGACTTAATTGACCTGTATTACAAAGATAAAAAAATAATCGCAATATCTCCGACAGAATTGGAGCAATACCAAAAAATAGAACCGATCAAACTCAAAGACGGAGAATTGGCAGTTTCCAAAACCAACCCAACTGTATATTTTATCTCAAGCGGACAAAAATATCCGTTTGCATCTGAAGCTGATTTCCTATCCCTCGGCTATAAATTCAGCAATGTAATTACTGTTGATAATAAAGTGCTTGAACTGCACCCAACTGGAGCTGATATTAAAGCACAACAGTAAATTTTCTTTTCTTAGTGATAAAACATATATGATAATCGACGTTATACCTGCCAAAAAACTTCCACGGCAGCTGTCTCGGTTAAGTTATTTGGTGCCTAAAAAAATAATTCCTGACATAAAAATCGGACAATTAATTTCAGTGCCATTACGACATAAAATCGAAACTGCTGTCGTCGCTAATGTAAACCAGACTACAACCACCCGGCTAAAACCGGGTATTTTAAAATATATTATAAAAATAAATTGCCACAAACCCGTCTTTACTCCGATGCAGCTACAACTATTCGCTCAATTATCACAATATTACTTCATATCTGAATCAATATTTATCTGCCATCACCTGCCCAAAATTAACAAATCGGAAATAAAAACAATCAAGCCAGTGGCCATAAATAATATACCCCAAAAAACAAAAAACCAATTATATTACTTATGGTTAAACCCAAAAAATACCAGCTCAAACTACAAAAAAATAATTAGCCAATCAACTGAACAAAATCAAATATTATTTGTAGTTCCTCGAATTTCTGATATAAATATTCTGGCAAAAAAAATAAAAATAAATAAAAACCAATATATAACTATTCATGGCAATCTAAACCGGGCTGAAAAAACAAATGCTTGGATAAAAGCTATTAACACCCAACAAAAAATATTTATCGGCACCCGCAGCGCCCTGTTCTATCCATATACTAACCTAAAAACAATCGTCATTGACCAGGAATCATCATCAGACCATAAACAATATGATATGAATCCGCGCTATCACAGTCGGCAGGTAGCTAAAATAATGGCAAAAATAAATCAATCTGATTTATTTCTAACTTCTTTCACTCCAGCAGTAAATTCATACTACTGCTACCAACCCAAACCGCCAAAATATAAATTCAAACCTAAAATAATCAATCTTAAAAATGAATTTACTAAAAAAAATTACTCCTTTATATCGACTGAATTGGAAAATCTTATTTATAAAACCACCTCAGAAAGAAAACAGATATTTTTATTTATAAATAAAAAAGGTGAATCAAGCAACCTGACCTGCCAGGATTGCCAATATATATTTACCTGCCCGAGCTGCCAACTGCCTTTAATTAAAACCAAGAAAAAACAACTTCGATGTTATTACTGCGGCCACAAGGAAGACATCCCTCCTTTCTGTCCCAAATGCAGTGGAGCTAAATTTAAATCGTCCGGTCTTGGAATTGAAAAAATAGAATCCAACATAAATCAAATATTTCCAAAAACTAAAACCATACACATCAATAAACCAGACTCTAAAACAGCTCGAAAAAATAAAAAGAAACCCCAATCTGAAATTATACTGGGAACTGAATTTGCCCTGGACAAAATAAATTGGAAAAAAATAGGACTGATTGGGATTATGAATGCAGATCAACTCTGGCAACATTCTGAATACAATTCAGCCGAAAATGCATACAAACTTATTTTAAAAATTTTGACCAAAACCCATAAAAATGCTAATATTATTATCCAAACCTTTAATCCCGAACACTATATTATTAAAGCATTGCAACAAAACAAACCCCAATTATTTTACGAGCGTGAACTTAAATACAGGCAACAATACGACTATCCCCCATTTAAAAACATAATAAAAATAAGCCTATTAAATTCAAATTTAAACACAGTCCGCTTAAAATCAGACCAACTATATCAGAAAATAAAACAATTTAATTCTAAAAAATTAAAAATTAATCCTCCGCTAATAATATTACGGCGCAAAATAAGAGAAAAATATAAATTTAATATTATTATAAAAACAAACCAATTATCAGATTTCGAACCAATAGTAAAACATATCCCAACTGAATGTATTATTGATATCAATCCTGAAAAACTATTAGATTAAAATAAATATTACAAATCAATCTAACTATTAAAACAAATAATATGTCTACTTTAAATATCCTTACTGTCAATGACAATGAGCCTGCTCTGCGTCAAAAATCACAACTTATCTCAAATAATGAAATTACCAAACCCGATATGCAAAAATTTTTCGAATCTTTAAAAGAAACCATGTATAAAAAAGATGGTGTCGGCTTAGCCGCACCGCAAGTGGGACAACTATTACGCGTAGTATGCGTTAATATGGAAAACAATATCGCTAAAATATTCATCAATCCTCATATTACTAAAAAGTCATGGCTGAAAACAATAATGGAAGAAGGCTGCCTGTCTATTCCAGGCATATATGGCAAAGTAAAACGACCTAAAAAAATAACTGTATCATATCAAAACCGCCAAGGCGAATCAATAACGGAAAAAATGAGCCCGCTGGCTTCTCGTATTATTCAGCATGAAATTGATCATTTAGATGGCATCTTATTTACCGATAAAATTATAAAATAAATGCAATCAAAAGTTACAAAAATAATTTTCTTTGGCACCACTGAATTTTCAACGGTTATATTAAATCAATTAATCGACTTAAAAAAATATCAACTAACAGCTGTTGTTACCCAGCCAGACCAACCCCAAGGCAGAAAAAAAATAATAACTCCGCCTCCAGTTAAAATAATAGCCTTAAAAAATAACATTAAGTTAATCCAGCCACAAAACCTAAAAACGACTGACGCTAACAGTTGGCCTGAATCTGATATCGGCATTGTGGTCGATTATGGTCAAATCATACCTGAAAAAATAATTAAAAAATTCAATCACAAACTCTTAAATATACACCCTTCTTTATTGCCAAAATACCGGGGACCATCTCCAATCCAAACTGCTTTGATAAAAGGAGATACCAAAACTGGAATTACTATCATAGAACTTGATTCCAATATGGATCACGGCCCAATTGTATCACAGCAACAACACGTGATTAACCCTGAAGATACATTTACAACCCTAAAACAAAAATTAGCGCTTAAAAGCGCTAATTTACTCATGAAAACAATTCCTAAATACATCAACAATAGACTAAAGCCAAAAACGCAAAAACATAACCAAGCCAGTTATACTAACATAATTACTAAGCAAGACGGTTGTGTAAGATGGCAACAATCTGCTTTAGAAATATATAATCACTGGCGTGCTTTAAATCACTGGCCTGGAATTTATACCAAATCCGCTCAATTATCCGGTATAAAAAATAAAAAAATATTCCCATTGAAGTTAATCAACATAAAACCTTATTCTGACAAAATCAAACCAAAGCAAAAACCCGGACAAATTTTTGCACACAATAAAAAACTGATCGTAGCTTGTGGCCATAAAACCTATATTGAGATTATTCAAATCCAACCAGCCGGAAAAAAAATATTAAAACCAGCGGAATTTATAAACGGATACCTAAGATAAAATCTATTTTCTAGTTTTTTTAGTTATATCAAAACCAAGATATCTTCCCAAAGCCAGCCTTGTCTGGGCCTCTATGGCTGGTATTGACCCGAAAACAACCATTGTTACAGGAACCAACGCCCATTGTAAAAATTTAAAAAACCACCTCCACTTACCCGGCTTATGCTCGGGTTTTTTAGGCATCAAAGTCAGACCTATCACTGCACTGACCAAAATGCCAATCATAGAAAAATTCATTAACCTTTCCAGTAAAAATGGCGCTTTTTGAACCAAAACCGTATCAAGCCCTCTGAAAGAAGCTACTTTAAGCGGTAACCAGCCTAAAACAGTAATTATAATCGGCGCTGTCGCCCATGCAAATTCACCCTCTGTCAATACAAATAACATCTTTAACTTTCTCCAACTAGAGATATTTTTATATCTAAAATAATTCATCACTTCATAAGGAAAATGTTCCACTGCTGAAGCCCAGCGCCTCATTTGCTTATACTGATATTTAATCGTCTCCCAAATACTATCCCCCATTACCGTGTCCATTGATACTGGCACATATACAGGCTCTGTTCTAAAATCACCCTCATAATAATAAAAACACTGTAAAAAAATACGGGAATCTTCCACTACTGACCTGGTGTCCCAAAAACCAACTGCATTCAAAGCTTCAAAACTATAACTATGTGAAAATGAAGTTAATAACCGTTCCGGCCGGCCCATTTCAGACATCATCCAAAAAGTAGTTGAAGTTGAAACCACCCGGCTGAAAGAAGGCGCGTCCCAGATATTATTATTATATAATGGCAATGGCTGATAAGCAGTCTGAACCGGCTTTTCCTGCTGTAAATAAGTATAAGTTAAATTGGCAAAAAACTGGGGATGAACAATTGTATCACTATCAAATAAAGATAAAATTATCTTGCTATAATCTATTCCTAAAGAATCTATTATGTCATCTCTTGCCTTTTTAGCCGCCCAGCTAGCATTAGAGCCCTTGCCTGCCAATTCTGATTTAGGAGGAATTGGGTGGATATAAAACTCGAGTCTCAAAAAAACATCCTTATATTTCTGCGACAACTCATGCGCCCAGTCCATAAACTGGTCTGCCCCTCCTCTTTGCTCCCGAGACCATACTATTATCATTTTTTTAGTATCATATTTACTCTCGGCCAAAGATTCCATTGTATCAAATATTACTTGGCGCGGCTCCCTATAAGTCGGAAGTAAAACAAAATGATATATCTGCTCACTACCTGAAATACTTTCTAATTTATGCTTCCAATCTATCTTTATAGCCTGTTTATATCTTCTCCAAGCTAAAAACAAATAAAATACAAAATATAAAATTCTAAAAAGCCACAAAATATCAAATACTATCACTACATATATAGCTGTAATCGGCGCTGTAAAAGATAATACAATTATAAATATAAAAGTCAGCCACACCAATGTGGCTGGAAAAATTTCGAGTAATCTATATTTTGTCCGATAAGAAAGCATAAAAATTAATCCTTTAACCGCACTAGCCAAATTGAAACCACTCAAAAAAATGGATAAATAATATTAATATTTTATATCAAAATTTATAAATTTGGGATTAAAATCTCCCCACTTAAACTCAATCTTATCCACTACTGCTCTTGACGGCCCTTGCCTGCACCAGTCCAAAAGATGCTTCAACTTCTCCTTCTCGCCTGCTGCTAAAATCATAACTGAACTATCACCGCTATTATACACATATCCACCCAAACCCAATTCTCCTGCTTTTTTCTTAGTATAATAACGAAAATTAACTCCGATCACCTTTCCAAAAATTTTTATTTTTAAACTCTTTTTCATGTTCAAATTTATACAATCTTTATAATCTTATCAATACTCGACATACTGCCAAATCATCTCGTATATTTTATTAAAAATGATCTCAGTAGCAAATCAATATTAACAATCCTAACAATACCCTATAAACCGCCAACAACTTAAAACTATACTTTTTAGCTAATAATAGCAACAATTTTAATGCCACTATTCCTGATAAAAAAGCCGCCAAAAAACCCAAAATCAACTGTAATAGTTGTATTGAATTAAAACCGTTGTTCGCTATGGCAAAAATTTTGAACATGCCCGCGCCCAATACCAAAGGTAATCCAATTAAAAAAGAAAACTTTACTGCTGTATATTTATCCAGCTTAGTAGCTAAACCGCCGATAATAGTCATTCCAGACCTCGAACTTCCGGGAATAAAAGCTATTATTTGAGTAAATCCGATTAAAATAGCCTGCTTATAGCTTATATCATCCAAATTGTTTTTTTTAAATTTCAACCTGTTACTATATAATTCTGCTAGCCACAAAAAAATACCCCATAATATCAGAGAGGTCGCTACTATTAAAACAGATCTTAATTTTTGCTCTATCCACAAATTCAGAAAATATCCTGTTACGCCAGCCGGAATAGCCCCCACTATTACCAGCCAAATTTTTTTATACTGCTTAATTTTACTCCGTAAATTTGAATTTAAATCCTTCCCGCTTCCTCGCTTGATAGTGAATAAATTAATTATATCCCGATACAAAACAGCTATAATAGCTGCTCCTGTTCCTAAATGCAATACAGCGTCAAACGCCAATCCTTGGTCAGGCCAATTCAAAAAACACGGCACTAAAATTAAATGTCCGCTGGAAGAAACCGGTAAAAATTCAGTCAAACCCTGAACAATACCCAAAACTAAAGATTGTATTATAGCCATAATAAGTAAGTGATGTTAGGCAAATCAATCTAACTATTAAATATTAATACAAACAAACACATTAATCCAGTTTGACTACTTGTCCTGGTTTTATATTTCCTGACCGGTTAAAATTAATCGGCTGTTTTTTCATTGCATCTGCTAAAGAAATACCGTTATCTTTTTTTTCAGTCGAATCAACTGAAACTACATTATCAGATTTATCCGCAATTGTCGAATCAGCTTTTAATTTAGATGATACTACTGTAACTCCAGGCCGAATAATACCGTCATCCTTTGTTTTGGGTATATTTTTCTTTTCTAATTTAACAGCATTAATTTCACCGGCCTTAAACAACTTCAAACAATCCTTACAAAAAACATTTCTTAAATTATCAGGTTTAAAATTAATATGTATTTTAGCACCGCAATTATCACAAACTGCGTTGGGATCTTTCTCTATTTGCTTTTTTTCTTGTTTTTCATTAACAGCACTGCTCTTTTTTTGAACCCCGCTTTTATTTCCGCCGGAAACATACCCAGCCTTAAATACAGCCTCATCTCCGGTTAACTTTTGAGAATCGGCTGATGATTTCATGGTTTCTTCTAAACCCGACCAGCGCACAATCTTTTCTTCCACTTCTTTTCTGTTATTAGCATATCTTTCTCTGGAAACCTTAATAACCTTTTCCAAATTTGCTTTATCATCCACTTTAATGGGAGGTAAAGTAATAGCTGAAAACGGCCTTGAAGCCACTCCGTCAATCATTAATTTTAAATAAATATTATACTTAGTTAAATTTATCATATCCTCTTCAGCAAAATAAGGCTCAAATTCTTTAATTAATTCTTCTGCATCAGGCGCTCCGATTCTAAAAGCAACTATAGTGCCCACATTGCCAAAAACAGCATCCTTAACTTTAGTAATCCTGCCGCCAGTTGAACCCAAAGAAGTCAACTGGGCAATATACTGATGGGCCATAATTAAATTTAATCTGTATTTCCTGGCTTCCGACAATATATCAGCAAAAGATTCAGTCGCGAAATTTTGGAACTCATCCACATACAAATAAAAATCTTTCCTGCTCTCTTCCGGCTCTTCCACTCGGCTCATAGCCGCTAATTGTATCTTAGTAATCATCATTGCTCCTAAAAGAGCTGAATTGTCCTCTCCAATCCTGCCTTTAGACAAATTCATTATAAATATCTTCTGACTATCCATAATTTTGCGCATGTCCAAAGTTGATTTTGGTTGACCGACAATATTTCTAATTACCGAACTGGATAAAAACTGCCCCACCTTGTTTTGAATTGGCGCGATTGCCTCTGTTCTGAACCGCTCGTTATAATTCGCATATTCATCTACCCAAAAAGCTCTCACTACTGGATCTTTTATTTTATCCACTATTTTACGTCTATATTCCTTATCTACCAATAAACGGTTAATGCCAAGCAATGTATTACCCGGTGAATCAAGCAAAGCTAAAATACAGTTACTTAAAATATATTCCATCCTGGCAGACCACATATTAGCCCAAATCTTGGTAAATACGCCCATGAGCCCAGAACTAACTAAATGCTTATACTCATCATCAACACTTTCTAAAATGTTAAATGCAATCGGATGCTCTAAATCAGCCGGATTAAAATAAACCACATCATTAATCCTATTTTTAGGAATTGACTCCACTATACTTTCAGCCAACTCTCCATGCGGATCAACCACTGCCACCCCCTCACCGCGCTTAATATCCTGTAATATCATATTTGAAAGCATTACTGTCTTACCCATACCTGTTTTACCAACCACATAAAAATGACGCCGCCTGTCGTCTCGTTTAATCCCAAAACGCCGCCTTTCATTGCGAAAATTAGTTTCAGCAAAATATGTAATATCTTTTTCACTCATAAAAATAAACTTATATTTTCTACATCGGTAAATTAACCGGGGGCTCTGCCTTAGCGCTTCCATTTTTATTTTGATCTTTCATCACACCAGCCTCGAGCTCAGCTTCCTTATTATCAATCTCGTCCAAATCCATCTGCTGCTTCTCGAAAATTGTATCTGGCAAATCAATCGGCGGTGTCTCTTTTTTAGCTTCAACTTGCTTTAAAGTCGTCCTCATCGCTTCTGGAACCGGAAAATGAAACACAGTTGCCAACTCCTCTATATTGAGCACAAACCCTGTCCCCCAACCTCCACTCTGACTCCTATTTATATAGTTTCTCAATATATTATTCTGTTTCCAGGCCACCCGGCGCTCAACTAAAAAATAATTAGCTTTAGTAAAAGTTTTCATTATTGGCACAATAGAATTCATATCAATAGCCGAAAACTGTTGCAATACTCCTATCAAAGCCCCAACTCCTTTGGGTTTATTCATTTTTTCCTTTTTAGCAATATATATAGCTCTCAATTTGGTCTGATAAGCAATTTTGCTCATTTTAACAGTTATACCTTCAATTATATTTTTCTCCTCTGGGGTTAAATACAACATTTTATTTGGCGGCTCATTAGATTCTTTTTGCTGGCTTCCCTCCCCAATACTGCCCGGTTCATATCCAATCCCGTAAATAAACAGCTCATTAATCAAAGTGGCCATATAATGAAACGGATAAAATAATTTTTCAAACCAATATTTTTTACCCGGCTCTTCAGCCCCTATTATTTTATTTATTATTTTATAGCCTTCCTCTTTCCAACCGTCTTTAATCGGAGTAATTAAAAACTGCAGCCACAATTCTTCTTCCGGGCCAATCCGGCTGTAAAGCTCGAGCAAATCAGCCATGGGATCAGCAAACTGCTGGGTCAAAGTATGCTCAAAAGATGGATATGTCCTAATTGGATAAGGCGACGGTTTAGCTAATCCAAACTCACTCCCCCACAAACCATATTCTTCCTCCTCCGGAAATTTTAAATCTTTATATTTTTCTGCGTAATCCTCTACCTCTGAAATCTCCGCCTTTGGGTATTGAGCATAAATAGCAGCTTCGACAATATCACGATGAGTTGTCGGCACTCTGATAATAAACTGGGTATAACCGCCAATGCTTACAATCTCCAGACTGAATGCCAACTGGAACATGCCATAAATATATTTTTCAATTAAATTTTTACTCTCAAAAAAAGGCCACATTGCGGCAAAAATATGCTCAACCGCCTTAGCTGACTGTAAATTTTCCTTAGGGACATCAATAGCCAGCAAGCTCCATTTTATGCTGGCAGCAAATTTATTTTGAATATGATTCATATAAGCCAGCCACATCCCCCATACAAACACAATCGCAAAAATAATCCAGGCGCCTTTAATAAATAAAATCCAAGCTATCACCATAGGATGATAACCACCGAGGCTATTCATAAAATCAACCAAACTATTATACCAGCCAATTATAAAATCATATAAATTAAACTGCATATATCAAAAAATAATTTAAACTGTTTTATTCACAAAATTATATTATAATTATAGCACTTTTATTTCTATCGCTCAAAAATATAACATATACAATAAACTGGGTTGTTTCAAACCCAGCTTAAAATCAATTAATCATATTGTCGCAATAAATCTAACTTCCAAAAAATTCAAAAAATAAGATAACGATAATAAAATATTAAAGTCCTAATTCTTAAGTTCATACTTGCCATCATCCCTTTTTAAAAATATGTCAGCATCCATTAAAGTTAAGTTAATACTACCCTGCTTTACCATTCTCCTTTTAAGCACTTCACTGGTAATTTCATCTCGGCTAAGTGGCCTGCCAGCCTGGTCTAAAACTTCTCTTACTACTTGGGCGATTACACCTGGTTTATAGCCCCATTCAGCCAATGCATAAATACCCCTACCGATTAATACAAACCTCTTATCTAAAATAAGCTCATTATGTATTGTGGCTGGATGAGCCACTTTTTTATCAAACTTTTCCTCATTAATCCTATCTGCAATCTTCTTATAATGGAGCGGCTTTTTATCTTTTGACAATACTAAATAAACCTTATCTCTCATTCTCTTAGGGTTAACTAATCTCCATTCAATCAATCCCCACTTATCGAATAAATTTTTCTTAAAATGCTTGCTTACATTTAAATAAGACTCCAAAGCCAAATTTAAATCTTCAATTTCATTCACCAATTGCTTTACGTTATCTTCAAACTGGTGCTGCTCTATTTCTTCCTTAATCTTATCAATATTAAGAGGCTGGTTGTATTTATTTAAAACACTTTTTACTCCCTGAACCACAAACGGAAAATGATCTATATTCTCCCCTTTAATAGTCCATGCTTTTTCAGTATGAACCACATCGACTGGTTTAATCTTATCACTTAAAAAATTATGAAATATAAATAACAAGCAATTTCTGTCTAATGGCCTAGAAAAACTATCGCCTAAAAGCTCATTAATTAAATCATCTTCCAGTCTAATACTACCATGTTGACGTATAATCTTCTCGACTAACTCGGTTAATCCGCTCAATTTATCAGTTTTATTTTCAGTCTGCTTTGCTTTTTTAATCGCACCGGTCTCTATCTGCCTTACCCGCTCTCTAGTTATTCCTAACTTTTTTCCAATAGACTGTAAAGTTTGTTTATCTGATTGGTCTAAACCATAACGTAATTTTATAACTCGGCGTTCCCTATCAGTTAAATCGCCAAGTAAAAAAGCGACCAATTCTTGAGGGTTGAAATTAGCTTTAACTTTTTCTTGCTGTGATTGTATTACTTTGTCTAAAATTCCATTATTACTAACCATAAAAAACTAATATTAGCTAAAAAAATAGCTAAACTAAGCTTAAAATAATAAAAAAACCATTTAGGTTTATTTATAATAACATATATATATATTTTTGTCAAATAATCTCACATCTCTCACATCTCAACCATCAAAAACATACTATCTTAAATCTCGAAATATCAATCAATATAAAAACCAATTACACCCTAAACCACTAAAAATTATCTTTCAAATTACGCAAACCCACCATTGACTCCAGATGAAAATCAGCCGGCGCTTTATCCGGAAAAACATTAATTTTTAAATAGACACGAACTAATCTGATATTAATCGGATTTACCGGTGAACTTAACAAATCATAATCGTCATTATAATATAAAAACATCTCTTCGGTTGAGGTGTTGCGCACATATCTTGACAACGTATTCACCTGCTCGTCAAGGGGATTATATTGTAACGGGCTACCACTGGCTTCAATCACGCCTTTATTAAAATTCGAACCATCGATGTAATACCTTACTTTCTCTACCTGATTATCGCGATCATAGTCTGTATAAAAAACAAATTCAAACTCTTCGGCTGATTCAATATTAAAATCACCAGTATCGCCAGGTAAAGCCTCCCTAATTTCTTTTACCATTGTTTCTACTCCCCTTCTGGCCTCTGTAATTGCCGTAGTTTGCCCAAAAGTAAAACTCTGAAAACTATAGCCTTGTTTTACAAACAACCATACCATTACCATTATAAACAAAAAAATTCCAATGGCAATTAAAACCTCCATCAAAGTCAAACCTTTATTGTGTTTGAATATAACCATAATTATTTTATTCTTCAATCAAAATCACTGGCTCCACAGTATAACCAACTAATAAAATATCATTGGTATAAGTCGCATAACCCATCTTCCCAACTTCTATAGTAGTAGTGGCCTCATCCAAAGGACTAAAAAAAGCCTGGCCAGCTAGGCTGGTAGTTGTCGCCTGATTATAACCAATAACATTGCTAACATCTACATAAGCCTGATTAATTGAATTATTATTTATATCCTTAACCACTAGAAGTAAACTAAAATTGCTATTTGGTTCCATTTCAATGTTAATTTGGGCTTCATCTTCAGGCATTAGCAAGAATGGCTGCGACGGATTAATATCAGCAATATCCCACAATGACCCTTCAACTACCTCAAAGAAATAACTATCCCACTCTATTGCTTCCAGTAAAACACATCCGTTTACTCCCGTAATTAATTCTTGATCATACTTATATACTGGATCGCCATTTTCGTTATCGCCAATTTCTTTTTCGCCATAAAGCCTCAACTTGATCCCCGACAAACCAACTCCACTAATATCATTAACGCATACATCTAAACTGGCAGTTTTATCAATTGAAAAACTCTTCAAAGTGCTCACGCCTTCAAAAACTTTTAAATGCCCTGGATCTGGAGAGGGTAATTCTGCGCTAACTCCATAGGTTCTACTGCTCGAATAACCATCTTTAGTGACAGTAATCTCGTATGTCGGCTCTGAAGATGGAGGCACCCCGGGTAAAATCAACATTCCTTGACCACTGGTAAAGCTATTTATGTCCACCCCAGTAGTGCTGTTAAATATATGCACGCTAGCCAAATCAACTGGATTAGCATTAATATCAAATACAGATATAGATAATATTCCCCCGCTGTCATTAGATTCAAGTCCGTCAGGTGTTATATAGGTATAAAAATCAACCGGGCTGCTACTAAAATTAGAATCCCAAGAAACAGTTACTTTTATCTTTTTGTAATCCGTGGGCAAGTTATCCTCGGGCGATAAACCATCAAAAGGATCATCCACATAAACTACATTAGTATATATATCATATAAAATCCCATTCAACTCTAAATGTTCTGTCTCCTGTAGCACTCCGCTGGGTATTCCAGTAATAGTGCCCACTTGGTCATAAATCAAATTTTGAGCTAGCTCTAATTTCTGGTTAGCCAATTGAGTGGCTCCAATTCGAGCCTTATTCTCCCACACCATTTTTAAAGCAATATTAAAAAGCGCATAAAGCGCCAAAACCGATATGGCTACTATAAATATAACTAAAATAACCTCGACTAGCGAAAACCCGCTACAACCTGTTTGTCTGGTTGATAATTTCATAAAATTTAACTAACAAACTCATGATGGTTAAAACAAACTAATTCATCAAAATAAGCTTATTATACCGCCATTAGAAAATACGCCACACCAATGAATAAAATTAAATTGCAGTTGTCAACGAATACATCGGCATAATAATCGCGATTGCCATACCGCCAACCCCGAATCCAAGTATTAATATTAAAATCGGCTCAATCACAGCCGGTAAATTCTCCATCACCTGATCCACGTCCTCTTCATAAAACTGCGCCACCTCATCCAATACTGAATCAACCGCCCCTGACTCCTCTCCGACTTTTAACATCTGTATCACTGTGCCGGGAAAAAGCTTTGGATAATCAGATAATACTTTGTTAATCTGAACCCCTTTTGTTATTTTTACCGAAGCCTGTTTTAAAGCCGCTTTATAATACACATTACTAACTACCATGGAGGTTATTTTCAAGCTCTCTACAATCGAAATGTCAGTTTTAAGCAAAGAAGAGGATGTCCTGCAAAATCTGGCCAAATTAATCTTTTTAGTAATATTACCAAAAATAGGTATATATAAAATAATTTTATGCAAAACATTTTTACCCTGTTTACTTCTGGAAAATTTTATAAAACCGACTACTAATAAAACTAAAAATAGCAATACCCATAAACCATTAGCTGTTATAAATTTAGTTATATTTATCATCACTCTGGTCGCCAAAGGTAATTTGGCTTCAAACTCGTCAAAAATAGTAATCAATTTAGGCACTACAAATATTATCATTGCAATACCAATACCCACCATGGCCACTACCACTACCAAGGGATAAATCATTGCGCCTTTTACTTTAGACACTAAATCATGATCCTTTTTCATTTGAGTATGTAATTTTTCGAGCACATCCTCCAAATTGCCGGACAACTCGCCTGACCTAATCATATTTACGAATAAATCACTAAAAATCTTAGGATATTTTTTCAAACTATCAGCAAAAGCAATCCCGGCCTCGACCTCATTTGAAATATTTTTCAATACTCGTCTGAATTTAGAATTGGTTAACTGCTCACTAATAGTTCTCAATGCCTGTCCCAATGATAATCCGCTTCTGATCATTACTCTCAAATTCTGCACAAAAAAAATCTTATCGGTCAAACTAACTGTCTGGATATTTATAAAAAAATCCTTCAGCGATTTATTTTTATTACCTCCATCCGCGCTATCGCTTTCATAATTGTCTGGCTCGTCAATCTCATCTTCTTTATGAATAAATCCCTGACTTGTATCTGACTCTTCTTTTTCGCCTTTTTTCTTATTTATTTTTTTTAGTAAATTTTCAGCCTGCTCCATAAAATTTAAAACAAAATTATTCTTTGGTCACTCTGATTAGCTCTTCCATGGTAGTAATGCCGTTTTTAACTTTCATAAATCCATCTTCAAGCATGGTTATCATCCCCTGTTTTTTCGCCTGTCGATTTATTTCTTCAGAAGAAGCGTTCTTAAGCACCATATCACTCAATTCTGGAGTCATTTCCAAAACCTCATAAATACCAATCCTGCCCTTGTATCCATCTTTGCACTGATTGCAACCCTTGCCTTTATATAACTCAATATCACTCAATTTTTTCTCATTTGATTTAAGTAATTTAGTCTTTTTAAATATGTCCATAATATTATCAATATCAAAACTCTGTTCTATTTCTTTAAGCGCATTTTTGTCCAATTTATATTTTTCAATACAATTAGGACATATTTTACGGACTAATCTTTGAGCTATTATTATATTCACTGTTGAAGCAATCAAAAAAGAAGCTACTTTCATATCCTGCAACCTAGGCAAAGCAGTGGCCGCGTCATTGGTATGCAATGTAGCCAATACTAAATGCCCGGTCATAGCTGCATTAATAGCTATGTCAGCCGTCTCCGTATCCCTAATCTCGCCTACCATAATAATATCAGGATCCTGGCGTAAAAAAGCCCTCAAACCAGCCGCAAAATCATATCCAATTTTAGGATTTACCTGCGACTGATTAACCCTTGGCATCCTATATTCTATTGGATCCTCAACTGTGGTAATATTGACTCCGGGTTTATTAAGCATATTTAAAATAGTGTATAAAGTAGTAGTTTTACCTGAACCAGTCGGTCCGGTTACCAGCACCATGCCATTTGGCTTTCCAATATTGCGTTTCACGGTTACTAAGGCTGAATCCTGGAAACCCAACTGTTCCAAAGTCATAATCCGACTCGATTCATTCAAAAGCCTCATTACAATCTTCTCTCCGTCAAAAACAGGAATAATCGATACTCTAAAAGATATCTTATAATCATCGGTTTCGATTTTAAACCTGCCATCTTGAGGTAATCGATGCTCATCAAGTTTCAAATTAGACAATATTTTAATCCTGGCCACCAAACCGGGATGGATTTTTTTCGGCAAGGTCATCACATCTCTTAATACCCCGTCGATTCTATACCTGATTATAACCTCTTTTTCCATTGGTTCAATATGTATATCAGACGCATCTTCAAAAATTGCATATTCCAAAAATGTATCCACTACCCTAATAATCGGTAAATCTTCAGCCAATTCCTTTAATTTTTCCGGCTCGCCTTCAGATATATCCTTTTTAGTAATTTTTTCAAATTCTGCCTTCAGGCTTTTATGATACTGCTTTAAAACATTATCTATTGAAGATGGAGTAGTATAATAAATTTCAGGCTCTAATTCTGTCTTTTTTTCAATAAAAGCAAAAGTCTGCAAATCAGTCGGATCAAGAGTAGCCAACTTAAGCTTATCGTTCTTTTTGCCAAAGGCTACAATTTCATGCGACTGGGCTATAGGTTCCGGAATTATAGCTAAAATATCCTTTCTTATAATCTCATTCGACAAATCAACAAACGGCAACTTATTTTCCTTAGCCAGGCGTTCAAATACATTTTTTTCATCAATAATCTTATCAGCCACTAACAAATCCAACAACGCCATTTTTTTTTCCTTGGCCTCTTTTTTATATCTATTCAATTCTTGTTGGCTGAAAATCTTAGCTTTAACTAAAAATTTACCCAATTCATCTTGACTCAACATAAAAATATTTAAATGTCTACATACTCTAAGGCTGTAATAATTTTATTATACCACATTTTGATTAGTAGCACCAAAATACAACCCAGCTAAACTGATACATTAATCAGCTCACAGGTGTTTACTTAAACACCTAATATAATATATAATACAAATATGAAACTTAATCTGTTAAAAAACAATCTCTTTTTGAAAAACAAGGTTACTGTTTACACCTTAGTCTTATCTATATTATTAAATATAATCTTGATATTAATCGTCTATTTTAAAATGGAACCGCGAGCAGAGCCAATAGCATTACGCTATAGTATTTATCTTGGTATTGACCTTATCGGCTCTTGGTGGCATATATTTATTTTTCCTTTAATCGGTCTTGCTATAATTATAACCAACTTCTTCTTAGCATATCTGATTTATATTAAAATAAAAATACTATCCTATTTCCTAATGCTTAGCGCTGCCATATCACAATTGGTCTTAATTATAATTTCCATTTTGATTATACTTTTAAATCAATAAAATATATTGTTAGCCTTTGTTGCGCTTAAATTGTTTTAAAAAATTTTACGAGTAAAAATACTTTAAAAACAATTTAAACCAAATAAACCAAAGTAATAATAAATATTATTAATTTTAAGCGCCTTAAGCCAATAAAATAACCGCAAAAAAATATGTCTCCCGACTTTGCCATAATTAAAATACTAATACTAACCACACTTTCATTTTTAATCGCACTTTTTTCGACCCCGCTCCTAACTCACTTTTTATATAAGTATAAACTAGGAAAATCAATCCGCAACAATGGCACCACGCCGATATTCTCTAAAATGCACGCCCACAAACAAGGCACTCCCACTATGGGTGGCATTTTAGTCTGGGTCACAGTATTGGTGCTGGCCTTAATATTTTTTTATATCCATCACTTCTTCCCCGAATCTTTATTGGCAAAACTAAATTTCCTTACCCGTTCTCAAACATTACTACCCCTAGGTGCTCTAGTGATTACTGCTATAGTCGGGTTATTTGATGACATTATTGATGTCAAAAGCAAAGGCAAAGGCGGTATTAATGTTAAGCATCGCTTATTAATATACACTGCCATTGCTTTTGTCGGTGCTCTATGGTTTTATTACAAACTCGACTGGGACGTATTTCATATCCCATTCATCGGTAATTTTTCTATTGGATGGTGGTATATACCCGTGTTCATATTTGTGATTGCAGCCACTGCCTTTTCAGTTAACGAGACAGACGGCCTCGACGGTTTGGCAGGCGGATCGCTATTACCAGCTTTTGCCGCTTTTTCAGTAATCGCCTTTATTCAAAATAAAATTGATCTTGCTTCTTTTAGCGCGGTTATTATCGGCGCTCTAATTGCATTTTTATGGTTTAATATTAATCCAGCTCGATTTTTTATGGGTGACACCGGAGCTATGTCTCTTGGCATTACCCTTGGCATAGTCGCCATGCTGACTAACCAGGCCCTGCTTCTGGTTGTTATTGGATTTGTGTTAGTAGTAGAATCATTATCAGTCATCATCCAGCAAATATCAAAAAAATTAAGAAATAATAAAAAAATATTCCTTTCCACTCCCATCCACCACCATTTTCAGGCCATAGGCTGGTCAGAGCCAAAAATAGTTATGCGCTTCTGGTTAATATCAGGCATTACTGCTGTTGCCGGTATTATTATATTCTTATTAGACACTTCCACTAAACTAAATTAATCCATTTAACCTATACATACTATGTATATTGACCTACATTGTCATACCACTGCTTCTGATGGTGTGCTAACTCCAGCTGAATTAATCCAAAAAGCAGCCAAACTTAAATTTTCCCATATCGCCAAAACTGACCATGATAATGTAGATCTAATGGCTGAATTTATAGCCATAGCTAAAAAATATCGCATCACTCCGATCCCGGGCATTGAAATTTCAAGCCGGTATTATAAAAAATCGGTTCATATTGTTGGTCTTAATATTGACTGGCAAAACAAAAAACTAAACCAATACGCTAATAATTGCAAAACCGCCCGCAAACAAAGAGCTCTGAAAATGATATCTAAATTATCACAACATGGTTTTAAAATAAACCGAAAAAAAATAAACCGGACAGTTATTGTCCGGCCCCATGTTGCCGCCAGTGTTACCAGCCATCAAAAAAACAAACATAGATTAATGCAAGAATTCAGCCATATCCCTAGCCCGTCAGAATTTATCCAAAAATATTTAGCCAGAGGCTGTCCCTGTTTTGTAGCTAAAACATTTTCTATCCCGGCCAGACAAGCAATTAAACTAATAAAACAAGCCCACGGCCTGGCAATCTTAGCCCACCCTAAATCAAAAACGCCTGAATTCAAATATAACAACCAATTTTTGAATAAATTAATCAAATTGCCCTTTGACGGCATTGAAGTTTATGCCAGTGGCAACACCCAAGCTGAAACTAAATATTTAAAAAATCTAGCCGACAAACACAACTTACTCTATAGTGCCGGTTCGGACTACCATGGTATTGATGCTGAATACCCGCTTGGAATTTGCACCAATAAAAAATACGTTGACGCTAAAAAATGCCAACGATTGATAAATAAATTGCAATCAATAATCTAAAAAATATAGAAACCGTAGGGGTTGTAAAAGCTATAAAAACTATAATAACTTGGGATTTATACGCTTGGTGCCATCCTTGGGGCACTATTGTCATCCCTGCCTCGCCCTGCCTAACGGACAGACAGGCGACAAGCCGGCTCGAGCTTGACCCAAGGATCCAGATTATTGTCATCCTCGAGCTTGACCCAAGGATCCAGATTATTGTCATCCTCGGGCTTGACCCAAGGATCCAGACTCTGGATTGCCCGATCAAGTCGGGCAATGACAATCGGGTTGTCATCCTCGGGCGAGGAGCTGGCGACGAGACCCGGGGATCCAGAATTATTTAATAATAGTTTTTATTCAATTTTTCTGGATTCCCGCTTGCGCAGGAATGACAAATCGCGAAACCCGCAAATCCTATAACTAATAAAACTAACGAATTTCCTTTGCTTGTTGCCAAGCTAATTCATACAATAATTGGCAGGCGTCTTTCACCTGCTGACTAGTAATTTTAATTGCAAATAAATCCCGCATTAAAGATATAATATAGACACTATCTTTAAACAAAGCCACGTCAATCGGCCCAAAAAGTTTTCCCGGCTCTACATAGCGGATATGATAATGCGGCAAATGATACTGTTTAATTTTTTCAAACAGTTTTATATTTTGTGGAGTTCGATCCAAAATCTCCCGGCCTCGATGCCTCTTGTCCTTGGCTATTTTCTGCCAATAACCAATCCGCTCCGGAAAATTAGCCTCAAACCCCTCACCGCAAGATCCAAACCAACACAATTCCTGACCATGATAAATATCAGGCTCCAGTTCGGCATATGCCTGCTTAATCCCCTCTACACCTTGATAAAATTCAACTCTGGGCCTTGATTTTGATTTTTTGACCAGTTGGTGCAATTCAGGCGTCACTTGCTCTAACAGCTTTAAATTATTTTTCCATAGCTTGAGCATTTTATCCGGCGACACTGCCTGGTAATAATTTTTATGCTTGCGCCTGATTAATTTCAAAAAACCCATCTTCATCAACTCTGATATCACTACATACACTGTCGGCCGCTTTAAGCCAGACTTTAAAGCCATTTCATACCCACTAGCCGGACCGAGCTCAAGGCAAGTCACATACACTGTGGCTTGTTTTTGGTTTAAATTAAAACTTTGTAATATTTTAACTGCATCCATATATTTGCAAAAAACTTAAATATCAGCCCATTATAGCACCAATTAAAAATTTAGTCAATATTTTTGACTAAATCAAATTTCAAATCCAAATATTTAAGCTAATATTAAAATAAAAAACTACTATCAGCATTGAAAAATAAATCTATAAGTCCAAAAATAATAATCGATAGTAAATAAATTCAATAATGAATAAACAATAAAGGAGAAAATCAAAATGAAAAAGATAAAAACGAAAAAAATATTTCTAGTACTCCCTTGGGTTAACTCTGTTACTGCAAAACATTTGCATTGGGAGCACAAAAAACTATTCAAGTTGATAATAGATAGGAATATAAAAATCGAAATAATCAGGTGGAAAGAATATAGCAGTGCAGAAGAAATTGTCAACATGATACCCGACCACCACGCGATAATAAGGAGGTCATTACTAATGACGCGTGGCTCTAATAATATTGAAAAAGAGCTTAAAGAAGCTTGTAAAAAAAGAAATAAATGGATATGGGTTGATGGAGAGTATGGGTCTGTAGGCACTATACAGACTAGCGAGGATGAAGGGACTTTCGAAGATATTGAAGGCTCAATCACGAAATGGCTGGATAGTGTATAAAAATATAAAAATACAAAAACCCTCTTGGCTACTAATATCAAGAGGGTTAATTTATTATAATCCCCCCTCATTTATCCCTATATCATCAATATAAATTAAAAAAAATAACAAAAACTTGACAAAAATCCCAATCCATGCTATACATATAAGAGGATCGTTCATAACCTCATTTAATCAACACCAAATGGACGAAATAGATCGCCGTTAAAATAAATTTACAATCAATATTTTAATCGCCATCTATTTTGCTCATTGAAAAACCCACGTCTTAATTGTATGTGGGTTTTTACATGCCAATACCTTCCAATATTTGCTTGATTTAATCAGTCGGCAGGTATTGGAAGGCGGTGCTTAAAAAAGGAGGTAGCACCTAAGGAAAGGAAGGTTAGTCGCTTCTTGACCAAGCCATCCGTTATTAACTCGCTTTATAAATATGTATAGAGCGTTTGCGGGAGCTTTGTCTTTAGCTCTAACACTCCTTGTCCTGAATTGGATCCTTCCGGGAGTTTTGGGAGCAATAGTCGAAGTAAGCCTTAAGTTGCTTGACTTTATAAGCCAACTGCTTGATTACTTACTTCAAAACATGCCCCAATAAAACTTAAAAGGAATAGTTCAAAAAGACTATTCCTTTTATTTATCTTTTAATAATCTGCAACCTGCCAGCTAATAAGCTAAATAACAGATTCCTTTATCAACCAACCGCTCTATTTTGCGCTTCTGTCTATCATTAAATCTAGTCGCCCTGTCAACTGTATATACCTTAGACTTAATCCCAGCGAACCTTAACACATCCTTGCTCACCAGCTTAAATCCCCTGCCGCCTGAATATAAATTAGCTATTAATTTGGGCGAGCCTGAACTGCAAAAAATAACTGCTTTGCCTTTAAGCAACCCCACCGGTATTCCAATCCTGTATTTAAACGCAAATCCGCTCACAAACACCCGGTCAAAAAAACCTTTTAATATTGCCGGCATATTATTCCACCATACCGGATAAATAAAAATAAATTTATCTTCAGCTTTAATTCTGGCCTGGATACTTTTATTTTCCTCGCTTATCTGCTTACCACCCGAGCTATAATGCTCTTCCGGCTTCATCACCGGATTATAATTCATCTTATACAAATCATATATATCATAATCAATCCCCTTTTGCTCTAGTTTGTCTTTAATTAATTGTAAAAAATACCCGCAATGGCCGTCTTTATTTGGATGGGCATAAACAATTAACATATCCTAATTAAAAAATTCATTAATTCTAAAAATAAAATATATAGCCATGCCAATCAGCAATAACAACGCCATTATAACTCTGGCCATTAAATTATTTTTTCTATTTATTAATTGTTTTTTATTATAATTCTTATTTTTAAACTTATTTGATAATAACATCAACGGAATATATAAAATAATTAACAGTGGCGCTGTCATAAAATTTTTATTTAAACTGCTATTCAATTTAAAAAATATAAACAAGAAAACTAATCCTAATACTATCAAGCTTATTTTTTTCTGCACCTTCTTTAAATCTTTCTCTTTGCCTTCATCGTCTTTTTCTTTATCTTTATCAGGCGATAACTCAACCTCATCGACAGCTATAGTAGCACCGCTTTCATCTAATTCCTTGTCCCGCTGTCTTGATTTTATAATAATTATCACTACTGCAATAAAAACTATAGTAGTAACAATAAAATAATCAATATTCCCCATAAAAATAATAAATAAAACTTATAAATAAAAACCTACAGCCTAGAAAAACCAATATCAATTTAAATTCTAGCTGCGCCATATATCGCAAACTCTTTATTTTTATCAAAAGCCCATGCTTGATTACCATAATCAAAATGCCACCACTCATCTTTATATTGTGCAAAACCTTGTTTTTCCAAAACTCGTTTAAGTAGCCTTCTGTTGTCTCTAATTTTTATTTGTGTTTTATTATCTAAGTTAATATTCTCAAAATAATCACTATCAGTCTCGTTCTTAAACTCATCAAACCGAGTCCCCATCTCAATCTCTTCTCCCTTATCGTCAACTATGGTCAAATCAACCGCCCCGCCAGTAGTATGATTTGGTACTCTATCTGAAAATTCTGCTCGTGCCACATATTTATCCGTTCTCTCAACCACCTTTTCCTCTGGCCAGTCACTAAACTCGGTTTTAAATTGATGGTAATATTTATCCCACAGCTTTTGTTGCACCTGTCTCGGCCGATAACCATCCCAAACTTTAAAATTATATCCCTTAGGTAAATCTTGCCTTGCTTTTTTCAGCCGTTCAACCACTCCTGACCTTAAATACATTTTTTTATTCCGGGTTAGCCCATCATGATAATAGTTGCGCCCAGCCACAAACCCAGCCGGTTCAACTTCAACTAATTCCTCGCCACATTCTTTGATCGGTATTTTAAATTTATCCATATTTATCCAAATTAAATAATCATTCAGCTTCTTACTCTGGGATAACTCAACTAATTCATAAATAATTAGGGGGAAAAATCTGATCTAACTATTTATACCAATCTTTAGTCTTATGCGTAGTAGCTAACTGCTTTTTTTCATTATGCCGCTCTATCGCCAATTTTATCAAAATATCCAGCAATTTTTTATACGATATGCCTGAAGCCTGCCATAACTTGGGATACATACTGATTGAAGTAAATCCCGGAATAGTATTAAGCTCACTTAAATAAACTTTCCAACCCTTTTTCTGTATTAAGAAATCTATCCGCGCCATCCCAGCTAAATCGATCAATTTAAATGACTCTACTGCCATCTCCCTCACTTGACGTTCGATTTTTTTAGGTAAAGGTGCCGGAATAATTTCCCTTGATTTTCCATCCACATATTTAGCATCATAATCATAAAATTCATTAGAAGCAATTATCTGGCCCGGCCGTGATGCCTCTGGTTTTTCATTACCAAGCACTGATACCTCGATCTCAATCGCATCCTTAACTGCCTGTTCGATCAAAATCCGGCGGTCATACCTAGCCGCCAAATTTATCGCCTGGATTAATTCATCCCGATTATGCGCCTTGCTGATGCCAACTGATGAACCCAAATTAGAAGGCTTGACAAACATCGGGTAACCCAACCGCTTGCCTGTTTCTAACAGCCATTTTTTAAACACAGTTTTATTTTTCTTCAGCCACGACCACTCTTTTTTGCCAATCCAAACCCAATCTGCTACCAGCATCCCGGCTGACTGGCATATTTTCTTTTGCGTAATCTTATCCATCGCCACTGCCGAGCCAAGCACCCCAGCCCCCACATATGGCAAATCAGCCAATTCAAACAAACCCTGAATAGTCCCGTCCTCGCCATAAGTGCCATGAAGCACTGGAAAAACTACATCTATATTTTTAGTAGCTAAAGACTGGCGACTAGGGGCTAAAAATTTTTTATCCAAAACCACTAATGATTTAACATTGGCATCTGGGGTTAGGGTGGCTTTCAATGCTTTGGGAATATCACCGCTTTTAAGCAACTCGAGCGAATTATCGCCTGCAATCCACTGGCCTTGTTTGCTAATCCCGATTGGAATCAGATTATATTTAGTCCGATCCAAATTCTTGATAATCGCGCTGGCTGATACTAGCGACACCTCATGCTCGCCCGATCGACCGCCAAATATAACTGCCACATTTATTTTTTTAGCCATATAAATAAAATTTATTAAAAATCACAACCTAGCTAATAGGTTAAATTTATCGAAATAATTATTCCAAAATTTATCATCAAAATTATATTCATTCCTGCCCCAAAAATAATCAACCATCGCTTCACGTAACCGTAAAATTTCTTTCAATTTAGAGTAAGTCCTGTTCTTTTTATCTGCCACCGTTAAATCAATCAGCTCTAACGCCCGTTCAAAAGCTGATTGGCTATAAACTTGATTACCCTTGGCCCGCCAGTTTATTATCCGGCTAATTTCACTGCCTATATTAGCCATCTGCTCCGCTAAAGTGAACGCGAACCATCTGCCTTCGGCTAAACTCTTATGCTGATAATTCTTCATATCACTAACTTATTTACAATTTTTATAATCTTACCTCGGATATCAACATTATCCACCCCACGACTTCGGTTACCTTGCCCTGGCCGTAAATTAATCATTGAATCAAACTCAATCCAGTCAATACCATTGAACTCCGGATATAAATTAATTCCCCATAAATTATTTTGTTGCGAACCATCTTCGAGCAACAAAGCCTCCTCATCTGAATGTAACTCCCCATCAAGCGCCATAACCCCTCTGTCAATATCAACTACTGCCTTGACTAAATCACCAAACATTTTAGCTGCCATATCTTTCAGCTCCTGCCGGCTGATTTTATCTTTAATTATCTCCATAAATATCTATTTATCATTATCATGATTTAAATTATGATTTCTTAAAAAATAATTCTAACCAATTCTTTCCTTGCCTACGTATGACTGTAATATCTTAGGCACTTTCACACTGCCATCAGCCTGCTGATAATTATCTATAATCGCGATTAACATCCGCCCCATAGCCACTCCAGTGTCATTGACAGTGTGGCAATATTTTTTTTCGCCTGTTTTTTTATCGATATATTTGATATTCAACCTTCTGGCCTGATAATCAGACGTATTAGTGTCAGTCATTACTTCCATAAATTCACCCTGTCCGGGCAACCACACTTCAGGATCACATTGATAATGAGTGGCATAATAGCCAGCATCGCCACTGCATTTATTCACCAGATGATAAGGCAGCTCCAGTTGCTGCAACAGCCACTCGTTTATAGCCAGTAATTCTTCATATATTTGATCTGACTGCTCTGGACTGCAAACCACGTCCATTTCCAGTTTATCAAACTGGTGCACTCGCTTAATACCACGCACGTCCCGACCCCAGGACCCGACTTCGGACCGGAAGCAACTGGAATAAGCAAACATTTTCTGGGGTAAATCCGCTTCATTCAAAATCTTATCCATATAATAAGCAAACAAAGACGGTTCAGACGACCCCACTAAATACAACTGCTGATTTTCCTCTACATTTTCTTTTTCTATTTTATATACCTGCTCCTGATCCCCGGGAAAATGGCTAGTGCCATATAGTGCATCTGCTTTTACCAACAAAGGCACGATCATTGGCTTAAAACCAGTCTTGATTAATTTTTTCATCATTATATCAAGCAACCCATACTGCATCAGGACTGCTTCGTTTTTTAAATAACAAAAACGAGATCCGCTCACTTTAGCGCTCTGCTCATTATCAATCAAATCAAGTTCAACCCCAAGCTCAATATGATGCTTGGGCTTAAATTTTTTATCCCCAGAGTGTAAAGGCAACTCTGGCATTAATTTAACCGTATCTTTGGGATGTTTTAATTTTTTCTCTGCCAAATAGCCCTTGTCCGGCCGCCAAGCCCGAAGCACTGGATTATCATCCTCACCTTTGCCCACCGGCATTTTATCTGATGGAATATTAGGCACCAACAACAACAAATCTTTATATTCCGCCTCAATATCATTAAAATTCTGCTCCAACCCTTTTAATTTTAACTTTAACTGCTGTAATTCTTTAATTGTCTGGGAATCTGGTTTTGTTTTCGACAACTTATTTTGCTTAGCACGCAAATCTTCAGTCTGTTGCAAAAAATCACGCCTCATCTGATCAAGTTGTAACAACCGATCAATATCAACCTCAATCCCTTTATTTTTAGCACCTTGTTTAACCTTATCCGCATTCTGCCGGATAAATTTTATATCTAGCATATATTTTAGTCATTATAACATGATAACATTTTAACATTAGAACATTCGAGCATTTTTATATTATAACCTAAACCAATTAATATGTTCCTATGTTATAATGTTCCCATACTCTAATGTTCTAATGACCTTATTTTACCCAAAAAAATCAAAATAATCAAATTAAAAACTGACCCAACCGTTTCTTGTTTTTAGTCCCTAATCCCCAATTTCTGGGCTATCCAAATACTGCTGTAAAATAATCTGGGCCGAAGACGCATCTATTTGATGGCCATCTTTTCTTTTTTTCGCCTCAATAGTAGACATTCTTTCATCAACAGTTTCTACTATTAATTTTGTCTGCTTCTCCACCAGCTCAATAAACTGGACTACTTCCTCGGTTTTACGGCTATATTTTCCCGACATTGATAATGGCAACCCTACCACTATTTTATCAATCAACTCATCTTTAATAATCTGCTTCAATTTTTTAAAAAAATCATGATTAAAATTCAAAGTTTCATATACAAACGCTTGTTTTTGTTCCCGATCTGAAATCGCAATCCCAACATTCTTAGACCCATAATCAAGCCCTAAAATTTTACCAGATGTTTTCCTATTCAAATCATCCAGCTCGCTAGGCTCAATTCCTAAACCAATTTTTTGTTTATCTTTATTCATATTGATAATAAAAACTAATCACCAATCATTAATTATTTTTTTGTTAAAATCTCACACCCCTTCTTGGTTACTACCAGCGTATTCTCATAATGAGATGTCAAAGACTTATCTTGAGTAGCCGCGCTCCATCCATCAGCTAAAGTTTGAAGTTCATAACTGCCAATACATATCATCGGTTCAATTGCCAATACCATCCCGGCCTTAATTTCAGCTCCTGTTCCTTTACTCCCAAAATTTGGTATCCGTGGCAATTCATGCACCTCATAACCAACCCCATGGCCGCATAAAACCCTGACTACCGAATATCCATGCGCTTCTGCATATGCCTGCACCGCCGCTCCAATATCACCAATGTGCGCCCCGGGCTTAATCGTTTTAATCCCCTCATAAAAACTACGCTCCGTTGTTTTAATTAGTTTCCCGGCTCCGGCTGAAATTTTACCTATCCCAATTGTGCGCGCCATATCAGTATATAATCCATCTTGAGCCGGATACTGCATCCCAATATCAAATCCAACCACATCGCCTGATTTTAATATCATATTATCGTTTGGAATTCCATGCACTACTACCTCATTTATGGACACGCATAAACTAGCTGGATAACCTTGAAAATTTTTAAAAGACGGCCTGCCGCCGTTTTTTTTAATTAACTTTTCTGCATATTTATCCAACTCTTTGGCGCTCACTCCCGGCCGAGCTTTTTCAATTACCATATCCAAAACAACCGCTAGCTTCCTACCTCCTTGGCGTAAAATCTCTATTTCTTTTTCATTCTTAATTGTTATCATTTATTTCTAGCGTAGGGGCCCGACCCTTGTGGTCGCCCGACCTCGGGTAGGAGCAAGCCCTGCCCCTGCAAAAAGTCTATCTTATAATAAATCCTCCATAAAAATAATCTAATCTAATAATCTCGACTTCTCGAGATACTTAAAGTAAGACTCTGAAATTTAACAAAATGAATTATAAAATCCCCAATTCTTCTTCTATCTTCAGTAATCGGTTATATTTAGCCACTCGTTCTCCACGTGATGGCGCTCCAGCCTTGATAAATTCCGCTCCCAAGGCTACTGCCAAATCAGAAATAAAATCATCGTAAGTTTCGCCCGATCTATGTGATACTAATAATTGGTATTCATTCTTTTGTGCTAACTTAGCAAATTCTATTGTTTCCGTCAATGTGCCGATTTGGTTTGGTTTTACCACCACTGCATTAGCACAACCGAGCTTCACTCCCTGCTCCAACCTAGAGCTATTAGTGGTAAATAAATCATCCCCCACTATCACTGGATGCATTTTCTTTTCGAGCAATTTAATAAATTTTTTACCGTCCAATCTATAATTGTGTATTTTCAAATCCATTTGTTTAAATTCAACGGTCATTTTCTGCCATGCCTGCCAATCATCTTCTGCTAAGGGATCCTCTATTAATAAAAACGGGTATTTCTGAAACCATTCTTTATATAGATAAATTAACTGATCAGAATCAAGCGAAGATTCATCTAAGCTAAAATTATACATCTGTTCCCGAACTAGATAGAAACTGGAAGCACCAGCATCCATACCAAGCACTACTTCTTCTCCGGGTTTATAACCAGCCATTTCTATACCCTCTATTATATATTCAACTGCCTTAACTGATGAATCAATATTCGGCGCATATCCACCCTCATTGCCAACATCAATATCAAGCCCATAATTTTTTAATACTTGGCCTAAAGCATGAAAAATCTCTGACCCGACTCTCAACCTTTCTTTAAAACTAGCGCTGATAATCGGAATTACCATAAATTCCTGAAAATCCAAATTAGTATCTGCGTGCTTTCCTCCGTTAAAAATATTAAATAACGGCATTGGCAGACTATAATGTTTTCCTGGTAGTTGATAAATTTTCTTTATATAATCATACAAAACCATTTTTTGCGATAAGGATCCTGCCCGGGCGCAAGCCAAAGAAACTCCTAAAATAGCATTTGCCCCCAACTCTTCCTTGTCTGTTGTGCCGTCAAGCTCGATCATTCTACGGTCTATTTCTTGCTGGGACGTTACCTCTTGTCCGATCAAAGCCTTGGCAATCTTATGATTCACATTATCCACTGCCTTTGACACGCCCTTACCACCATACCTATTCTTATCTCCATCTCTTAACTCCAAAGCCTCGTGAGATCCAGTCGAGGCCCCGCTCGGGACTGAAGCAATGCCTTCAATCCCGCCCGGCAACTCTACCAGCACTTCTACGGTTGGATCACCGCGAGAGTCTAAAACCTCGCGGGCAATAATATTTTCAATCTTCATAATATATAAAAATTAAATAAAATGTTACTTGATTTATAAACTTATTTTAATAATTTTCTCAATCCAGGCATTTTTTTACCAGCCAAAAAATCAAGCATAGCCCCGCCACCACTGGATATAAATACTTTATCGTAAACCTTGCTACTATTTAAAATTTTAATTGTATCACCCCCTCCAATAACTACCTTAGCCTGTTTATTTAAAACTATCTGGCTTAAAATCTCGCTACTGCCTTTACAAAATCCCTTCTCCTCAATTTTACCCATAGGGCCATTCCATACAATCGTTTTGGCAGTTCTGATTATTTTTTTATAAACTATAACTGTCTGCGGTCCGATATCAAGCACATTATCATTTGCCTTCAATTGTCCCACCTGCTTCACCCTCCCGGTTTTAAGCTTAACATCCACTGGTAAAAAAAACTTTGAACTAAAAACCATTGACTCTTGCCTATTTGTAAAACTGCTAATGTCTTTATATTTAAAATCAAGCTGTTTTAAAATAAAATTGGCCTTAGCGACGTAATCGTCATCAATTTTAGATTTGCCCATATCATAACCCAAAGCCTTTAAAAAAGTATTAGCCAATACTCCGCCGACAATAATATAATCAGCTTTATTAATATAATTTTTAATCACTGGTATTTTAGTCTCGGTTTTAGCCCCCCCAAATATAAACAAAACTGGCTTTTTGGGTTTATCAATTACCTGGGCTAAACTGCTAACCTCCCTATCTAAATTAAAACCAGCATAACTAGGAATATAATCCTGGATCGCATCCACAGAAGCGTGGCTACGATGGCAATTAGCAAAAGCTTCATTTACGTATATATCCCCTAAATCAGCTAGCTTCTTAGCAAAACGCTTGCAATTAACCTCTTCTCTATCAGAAAATCTGATATTTTCCAACATTATAATTTCCCCGAAGTCCATTTGAGCTACAATTTTTTTAACCCTTTCCCCAATATAGCGTTCTATTGGAACCAATAAAACATCGGACACAACACGGCCAGCCTCTGTCTGCCTCAATAAAATATTTATCCTGTCTGCTACCGGCTTTAAACTTAATTGCGCCACTTTCTTACCTTTAGGCCTGCCCATATGGCCAATCAAAACAATTTTAGCATTGTTAGAAATTAAATATTCAATTGTTTTTAAACTAGCTCGCAGCCGGCTGTCATCCGCCACCTCATAACCATTGCCGTTTCTTGGTTTCAATGGCACATCAGCGTCAAACCTGACTAAAACAACTTTATCTTTTAAATTTTTTAGCTGATTAATTTTATTCAATTTAACCATAAAATAAAAATATTAAAAATCAATATTAAATAGATTTAATAATCTAAAAAATATACTACCACGAAATTTTATTCCACATCCTTATCCAATTCACCTTTAAGTTTATTTACCACCTTTCCAATCCTAATTGTTGCCAAAACTACGACTAATGTTACTACCACTGCATACACAAACATAGCTATTAGTCCAGATGCCTGGCCAAATACCACTGTAAACAACTCTTTAATAGCCTCATTCCAAGCCAAAGCAGCCACCAACCCAAGCCCAGCAGTAATTAACCCAGACATTTTTTCTAGTATCTCTAATCTTGTATTTTTATCCATAATATTAAATTATATTAGGCGAATAAAACTAACTATTAAAAATAACTTTTTTTACCAGAATAATTTTAAAAAATTTATATAAAACCAATTTATAAAATAAACTCAATATTCCCTATTTACTTTTAAATACATTTGCGTAACCTCCTCGAGTGCCTGCCTGGTGCTGTGAATGAAGTAGCTGCTCGATAAAAACTTCGTCGCCCTGAAAATAATCTCGATATACTTTAAGTAAAGCTATATTATCATGGGCTGCTCTAATTTTAGCATCATTGTCAATCCCATACAGGGCCGCCGCCCGCTTGCGCCTAATTTCTGCTGTTACCGGAACTGGCTGTCCCCCACCGCCAATGCACCCCAGCGGACATGCCATCACTTCCACATAATCATAGCTGCATTTTTTTATTTTTATATTCTCAATTAACTTCCTCGCGTTACCAAGACCATTAACTACCGCTACTTTAAGCTTCATCCCTCCGACTGAAACTACTGCTTGTTTTATTCCTTGTTCGCCTCTGACTGGCTTAAATTCTATCCTGCGATTGCTTATTCGAGACAACTTTTTTTTATTCAAACTATACTTATCACCCAAAAGCACTGGTTCTAAATTACCAAATTTTTTCTTTACCTGCAAAAATGCATCTGCTGTTCTCAAAGCCGACTCCATCACCCCGCCACTGGCACCATATATTACCCCAGCCCCGGAATAATCGCCTAAAGGACTATCCATTTTTTCCGGCTTTAAATTTTTAAAATCAATCCTATTTTCCTTAAGTAAATAAGCATATTCTCTGGTAGTCAACACATAATCAACTGCCGGAATACTGCTATCAGTAAAATCACCCATTTCATTCTGGCGCACAAAACAACGCGCCTCAATATCATGTTCTCTAAGCCCCATCCGTTCAACGCACCAATCAAGATTAACCCTGTGGCTCTCAAGTGTTATTTCCCTCTTCTTGGCCACACATGGCATTATTGACACCACCACCATATCTTGAGCAGAACGCTTAATCACATCTGCCCAATATGTTTTCGCTAAAATTCCAGTAATAATATGAGGTGATCTGGTAGTGGTCAAATGCGACAAAAATTCCGGATAAAAAAATTCAACAAATTTCACCCAGCCCGGACAACAAGACGTTATCATTGGCTTTGGTTTGCCTGACCCAAGCCATTCTATCAGCTCCCTGGCTTCTTCATAAGTGGTAAAATCAGCTCCGGCAGTAACATCAAAAGCAGCCTCGAATCCAAGCGCGCGCATACTGGCAGCCAACTGGCCGGTAACTACCTCGCCATAATCCATCCCAAATTCCTCGCCAATACTCACTCTTACAGACGGGGCTATTTGAGCTATTAATATTTTATTATGTTTATCCTTATTTTTCAAAAATTGCTCTACCTGCGGCCAGTGGGGAACTCCTTGTATAGCTCCAACCGGACAATGGACTATACACTGACCACAATAAGTGCAATCTTTATCCGTCTCGTCAGTCGGTTTGGTTTGAGTCAAATAACCCTTACCCACTGTTTCATAAAAATCAACTGATTGCTTCTGCCTGCATACATCAGTGCAAATACCGCAATCAATGCATTTAGAACTGTCAAACTGGATAAAACCCTGATCAAATAACTCCTGTTGTTGTTGCCTCCACTCTTGGTCGCTAAAACTTTGCTGGAATAATTCAGTATTTAAACGTTTTTGCATTTCAATGCTTTTATTCTTAAGTATTTTAATATTTTCGTGATTTAATGATTCCGTGCTTAAATGCTTGCGTGCTTTAGCTTTTAAATCGCCTTGGCCCCCAAAATTCCAAATTGGATTATCTTTCTTACGATCTTGATAACGGACTAAATCAAGCCCGAATTCGGCTGCAAAATCTTTTAACAAGCATGATTTTTCCTGGATGCAATCCTCGCACTTTTCAATATGTTCCGCATAAATCATCTCCAGATTAACCTGCCGTGCCCGCTTAACTGATTTGGTGTCAAGCTCTATTTTCATCCCCGGCCGAACCAAAGTAGAACAGGCTGTCACCAGCTTGCCATCCTCAAGCTCCACCAAACACACTCGGCATTTACCCTGGATATCTAAATCCGGATGCTTGCATACAGCCGGTATTTTTAGACCATTTTCTAAAGCCACCTCTAAAATAGTCTGACCCTCTTGAGCAGAATATTTCTTATTATTAATAATAATCTGAAATTTTTTTGACATTTGTTTTATTAATAAATTATCAGTTGTCAGATATCAATTATCAACATTAGGTATTATTTATATTCTTTTCAGTAGTTTCAATCGTCTTCCATAGAATAGCCCCAATTTCTTCCACTAAATTATATAAATTAGTATAGTCTGGCAAGGTAATGTAATTAAGTTTTTGAGATAAATAAAGTATATATTTACATTCTCTAAGTGAGCCATACGATATTTCAAGAAAATTTAACCTTACTTTTATTTTCTTCCTAGCAAAACCTTCTATGTAATTCAGCATGATTGAAACAGCGGCTCGTCTAAGTTGAGATACTAGCCCATACAATTCATGTTTCGGGAAATTAATGGTTAATTGATAAACCAATTGGATAAATTCGTCCGTTTTTACTTTAAATGTATTTTGTCTAATCATTGATAATTGATATCTGATAATTGATAACTACTTTAGTCACATTTTCTCCCCTCACCGCCATCACTTCCAAGCGCCTCTTTTTTAATATTAGTATAATAACTACTGACCGCCTCCACCGCCATCTTACCCAAAGAGCACAAACTGCTATTTCTCATACTAAAAATAATATCTGAAAATAATTGTTTGTCATAATTGCCCTGCCGGTACATATTATACAACCGGTAAGTCCCCTCGCGGCACGGCACGCACTGACCGCATGATTCACTCGCAAAAAACTTAAGCCAATCAAGTATTAATTCATGTTCATCCTTTTCCATATCACGCACTACCAACCCGCTATAATGCTGTATAGTATAATCCTCAAGTTGTCCCGATCGCAAGCAAGTCCCGGCCATGGCTCCGCCCAGTTGCACAAAAAAATTAAAATCAGGCCAGCCAACTTTTTCTAATGCTTGTTTAACCGGACTATTTTCATTCATTTGAAGCACATGACGGCCAAAACCGTCTCCGCTCACGCAAAAAAACCGCTCTTGATTGTATTTGCCTTGAGCAATCAAGCTAATATCATAAAAAGTTTCCACATTATTTACCAAAGTCGGCTTATTCCACAAACCCGCTTCAGTTATCATCGGCGGTTTTAGTCTTGGCTCCAGTCGTTCACCTTGCATAATATTAATCATAGCTGATTCCTCGCCGCCAATATAACTTTCCATTGGCTTGGCAAATATTTCAATATCATCATCTCCGATCATAACTTGTATCTTTTTGCCAAACTGGTGATAATAATCCGGTTTCATATAGATAAAACCCTGCTGCGCTTTTAATAACCTAATCGCTATTGCCATCCCGTCAATAACTTTCTCCGGAAAATGCTCCAGAATATATTTATCTTTAAAAATACCTGGCTCTGATTCCGATGCATTGCAAATCACATATTTTTCTTTATGTTTTTGCGCTGCTACCAAACTCCACTTTTTTGCCACTGGAAAAGTGCCGCAACCCCTGCCTAAAAGTCCGGCTTTTTCTATTTTTTTAATTAATGAGTTTGATTCCATAAATCAATATCCTAAGGTATTAAGGCTTCAGCCTTTTATATTTTATTACGGATTGAGTAAAGACGCATAACTACGCGTCTCTACAAATTAAACTCTAAAGAGCTGATTCCTGTCATTATTGTAATTATACCACATTCCCATACCCTGCCATAAATCCAATCATTACTATTCCAGCCAAAATGGGAATCCAGAGAAAAACCTATCCCCCATCGCTAAAGCCTGCCCAATAAATACCAAGGGGCTCCAGTGGACAAAACTATAATCAATCTTCTGGGGATAATTAAATCTTATCCACTTCTCTCTTTATTTTTTTACCTAATATTAGAGCTAAAAATAACATTTGACACTATTAAATTAAAATATTATAATAATTACAAACAGACAAAGCCAATATGAATCAAAATGAAATCAAACACAACATAAAAACATGGAGTCCAATGAATCGCTATGATTATTTTATTAAGCGGACAGTCTTTTGATTTCGATATAATTTAAACTAATACGGATTAAAAATTTATCAAAACCAAAAGACTGGCCCAAACAACCAGTTTTTTAAATTATAATCATAAAAAAAATTTAAAACATAAAGCCAACTACGTCTTTGAATTTTATCCGGAAAAACTTGCCCCAACTTTTTCTCAATAAAATTCAAAACATACAAAATAATACAAATGGAGGCGCTTATTCATGGACATGGGTATTAAAGAAACCAACATCAGTTCTACGGAAAATAATCCGTGGAACAGCTTCGTAGTTAAGCTAACAGCAAGATGCAACCTATTCTGTAAAGGCTGTTGGCAGGCGGCAGGCAAAAAGGGGTCTGATTTATTGGATATAGATACAATGAAAAAAGTACATAATTTTTTCAAGCTAAAAAACGAGCAGAATTCAAGTCCGGGACAACTTATTGTCCAATACACTGGCGGTGAACCTTTTCTCTGGGAAAATTTTGTACCACTAATTAAATTCGCGATAAATTTAGGATACAAAATAAGAATCCAAACTAATGGAATACTGATTAATGATTTGCCAGAAGAGGATATAAACTTATTGGCAAACCAAAACATTGCCATTAAAATATCTCTAGACGGCTGGAACAGAGATACTCACGGATTCCTTAGACCCCAAAAAAGCTTTGGACCGGTAGTCAAAGCCATCAGAAGAATTACCCTTCTCAAACCTGGCCTAGTTGGCGTAAAAACAGTAATACACCAAAAAAATTTCCCTCAGCTTGAAAAAATGATTCAGTTTGTATATGGTCTAGGGGCCTCGGCCTTTACCTATAACATATTCCGACCAGAAGGACGGGGCAAAAACATACCACAAAACATCGATGAATATGAAGTCGCAAAAAAACTGATAGAATTTATGTCGAAACCAAAAAACCAAAAGTATATACATCTGCTAAATGGAACAAATCTAATAAATATTTTATTATCGAAAACAAAAAGAGTGCCAGCAGATGACTTCGAATTCTATATTGATAAAAATGGAGGTATATTTCCTCACCAAACATGTAATCCAGAAGAAAAATTGGGTTCAGTTCTAAACCCAAATTTAGAAGAAGAATTTAAAGTTGAAGAACTCAAAAAGTATCAAACAAAAAAAATAATTCCCAAGAAACTTTGGGATTACGTAAAAAACAACCTTACAACCTAAACACCAAAGGAGGTGATGATAATTGGAAAAGCGTAAATTAAAAATCAACCCAAGAAATGCTCTGATGTGGGGCGGTCGAGACTAAGCCCCATTTGGCTCTACTAGATGTTTCAGTAGAGCCTCATTTTATTATAAAATAATATAAATCTAAAAAGTCATAAAATGATAAACTACCCTTTCCTCTAAAATCCCTACCCCCCCCCCCTTTTTTTTTCTATCTTCCTAATCCTCACCCTTAAACTTGCCTCTACTCCATCCACTAATTTATCTTTTTCAGCATCTAATTCTATCCGATCATCGCGCTCTGTTATCACCTCAAACCTAGAATCTTTACTAGCTAATTCGATTATTTTAGCCACCACACCTCCTTTAAGCTCTCGATACGAACCTAATGTTCTTACCTCACCTGGGACAAAACCATCCAGATACTGTTGAAAAAATATATCATTACTTTCCTCTGTAGGCAAGTTTTTATCATATGTATAAGATTCTCTTTTAGGCATATTTATAAAAATATAATTCTTGATCTTATCTTAAACTATACACTATCTGATAAAAAATACAGTACATAAAATCAGTCACCTCTTATGTGAAAGCTAATATTCCTAAAACATATTTCTTAAATCTTAAATATTTACTTAAAATTAGCCAAAAATAAATAAATTTTTGACAAATAATAACCACTATATTATTATACATAATAACAATATATGCATCGCAATAATCTCCAATTAAACCAACTATCAAATACCAATAATCTACTTGGTTTGATTATTGCTAACTTGATTCTAATCGGACTGGCCTGATTTTGAGCTTAAATTTAACCGTTTAAACCCAAAATCAGACCATACAGGTCCGATTTTTTTATTATTAAATAAAATCAATCAAATAAAATAAACAAAAAGGAGCTAGTCATGAAAAATAAAAAAAAGAAAAAATTATCACATAGACCACAACCAAAGAAAAGAACAAAACACCAAGTCAATGCGCTTGTCGAATCAAACCAGCAAAACATGAATCCGTTTGGTCAAAAAATTATATATCCAGCTAAAATTAACTAAAATTAGCTAAATTTAAAAAAATCTCTTAGTATAAAAGCCATCAATAATAGATGGCTTTCTTCTTTTTTACAAAAAAGTGGTATTGTCTATTTAATACCACTTTTACTTTTAATAAATAAAAAATCCGATTCAGCAACCAACCCCGCAATGATCTTCATCTTTAACCTTCGGAAATTCTAAATCTTGATCATCCGGGATTATATATTGCTTATTGCTATCGCTAATCTCCTGTTCACGACTTATAACATCTCTACCTTGAGTATTTCTTTTCCTTTTTTTGTGGTTTTTTTTTCCACTCATAATAAATCCTCCTCATTTATTTTAAACACCAAAAAACCGGTCTTGGCACCGGTTTTGTTATTTATATTTATATTTATTTATTCAATCAAAAAACCAGTGCCTTATCCGGTAAAAAAGCTAAAAAAGAAATAATATTTATTTAGGCTCTGATTTTGTATATTCATATTAATTATTAGTATAGCAAAAAACCAAAATAATACTAATCTAGTTTTCCACAATCAAAAAACAAATCAAATAAATACCTAGAACATAATATCTTCATCACTTCTTTTATAATCGCAAATCTCCTTATCGCTAAACCAATACTCAATCTCGTGTTTAGCCTCATCTGGATCGCCAGAAGCATGCACAATATTGCGGATAGCCCGTTTTTGCTCATTAGCCAACGTCGGCGAATCAACCGAATAATCACCCCTAACAGTGCCCATATCAGCTTTTGAAGGCAAAGTATGACCCACAATTTTCCTAACCATATCGATCGCATGCAATCCTTTTATTAATACAGCCACCATCGGGCCTGAAGTCAAATATTTAACATTCCAATCATATATCATCTCCCCTATCTTTTTAGGATCATCCGTTCCGATTTCATCTACGGCATTTTTTCCATATTTTTCATAATTTTCCAAAGTTTTATTGCCCATGCCTGTCAGCCATTGATCAGTGCCGGGATAATGTTTCCGTGCTTTTTCCTCACTGGCATTAAGCATTTTAAGTGCTATTATTTTCAAACCTCTTTGCTCTAGCCGAGCCACTATATCTCCGATAATGCCGCGTTTAACTCCATCTGGCTTAACTAAAAGAACTGTTTTTTCTTCTTTTGAAGACACCATATTTTTTAAAAATTAGTTTATAATTAATAACAACATAACATTAATATTTAATTGTGTCAAAAATAATAATGCATAACCAATAATACTCAATGTGTGATATTTTATTTATATATTAGGACTTACTGGTTTCGGACCCTGTCCTTTCTATCCCGATTTTCATTGGGGCGGGAGTCCAGAAAAATTCAACAAAAATAGCTTTTTTATTGAACAATCATGGATCCCCGGGTCAAGCCCGAGCCTGCCTGTCCAATAGACAGAGATGACAATTATCTGGATCCCCGGGTCTCGTCGTCAGCTCCTCGCCCCCAAGCCTGTCTGCCGCCTGCCTGTCCGGTAGGCAAAGCGCGGCCGGGATGACAACCTAATTGTCATTGCCCGACTTTTACTGTTGTCATTGTCAAATTTTAACTATTATCATTGCTCAACTTTCACTATTGTCATTGCCCGACTTGATCGGGCAATCCAGAGTCTGGATCCCCAAATTTCTCCCATAACTGCGGAATTGACCAAAAATGACGCTAAGCGCTTAAATCATATATATAAATCCATCGTTACTCACTACTAGTTATTACCTCCTTCCCATCGCTCACAAAAACAATATCCCCGTTCTCGTCAGTCCTGATTACTTCTGCTCCAGCTCGCTCATACCTGCGGATAATCCTAAGTGACGGATGCCCATACTGATTACCAGCCCCAACTGAAATTGCTGCATAATCTGGATTAACCGCCTCAATAAATTCCTCGCTCGATGAATCAGTCGCGCCCTGATGCGGCACTTTTAAAACTTGGGACGCAATCAATTCAGGCTCTATCGCCTGGATAATTTCCTGCTCTGCTTTAGCTTCAGCATCACCAGTCAACAAAAAGGAACTCTCCCCATACTCAAGCCTAAACACAATTGAGCTATTATTTAAATTATCTATTGTTTGTCCGCTCAAATTATGAAGCGGATAGAAAAAACTAATTAATAAATTTTCATCTCCCAACTCAACTTCATTCGCGCATCGAGTATTCTCCCCATATCCCCACTCTCCCGCGTCCCCAATCTCTAATTTCCAATTTCCAATTTCTTGATTATTATCCCCTAAACATATGTAAACAATCCTGACTGGTATCTCTAATTGCTTAATCAAATCCAAAAACTCCAAATATACACTTGAGGTATGAATTGCCCCATTCATCCAAATCTCACTCACCTGATACCGCTGTAACACCTGATTTAGGCCAGTTACATGGTCGGCATGTGGATGGGTTAAAACTACCACATCAATATATTTATCATTAAAATCTAAATATTTATCCAGTTTTCCTAATACTGTCGCATTTGGCCCGCCATCGACTAAAATCTGCTTATTCCCGGGCGTATTAATTAAAATCGAATCCCCCTGACCCACATCTAACACCATCACTTTAAGTAAATCATCATCTGAAACTTGAGTTTGTGCTCCGCTCACCTCTCCGTCAACTTGATTATCCTTAATCACTTTATCATAACCTAAACGATTAACTATTAGCATCGCCAGGCCAATCACCAACACTATTAATATTCCCTTACTTTTAAACATATGATAAATTAAAGTTAGAAAAACAAATACAAAAATAAAAATGGGATAAAAAAATGGAAAAAACTAAAAATGAAAAACCAATTTTTTGGGCTTGCGTATGTTGTGGAAAAATATGTGATAAACCAAAAAAAATAGTCGTATTTGTAATTACAAAAATAAAACATACATTTGCCCAGAATGCAACCAGAAACAAAAAATTGAAGATTTCTTAAGGGGATACCAACCCACCAAACCTTATTAGATTAAGCATCAGAACTTTAACTCTTTACTGTTTCTGATGCTTTTCTATTTACAGTCCTTAATTTTTAACCTCACCAGTTTTGCAGATGACACGTCGTCGTGTCGCCTCTAGAAAATTAATTATTTTATCTTAACACAATCTACTTAATAAATCATCTCTTATTATAAAAATAAATAAAAAAATAATTTAAATAAATGCTAACATTGAAAAAATTTAGGAGTAAATTCAAGTGAGCCAGCGTTATTTCACCAACTGTTTGAGTGAAGCGAGTTTTGGTGAAATAGCTGGCGAACGCAAGATTTACCTACATTTTTTCAGTTCGCCGGTTTCTTTTTGTTACTTTTTCTTTACCAAAAGAAAAAGTAAAAGACACTACTTTCTTGTTCTGGCCCCATCTCGCATCAGCCACAACAACCAAAGTATCACCAAATAAACTAAAAATACCCACACCCAATCAATCTTGCCCAAATTAAAACTGGCGCCTGGGATTAAAATTATTCTATCTGCCACTATCACTACCCACTCAACCATTAACCGCACCAAATACCCAAACCAATATGACAAAGGTAACCAAACAAATCCCAAAATTATTAATATAAACCCTCCAATCATAATAAACGGCAACAGCGGTAATACTAGCAGATTGGCTACTGGCGCCAGCACTGATAAATTCCCAAAATAATACACTACCAGAGGCAGCACCAGCGCTTGAGCCGAAAAAGTCATCATTAAAATCGACCTGATTTCTCCCCAACTTGGTATTTTTATCTTAGCTAAAAATTTTTCAATATATTCACCTAAATATATTATACCGCATACAGCTAAAAACGACAGCTGAAACCCAATATCATCCAGTAATAATTTTGGATTAATTAAAAGCAATATTCCGGCTGCCAGGAGCAAGCTATTTATCGATTTATTCAATCTCCCCTCTTTGAACGCATACATCACCATAAAACCCATAATTCCGGCCCTGACTGCTGATGCCCGAAATCCAATCAGTAACAAAAACAGCAGCACTACCCCCATGGCCATCCAAAATGCTCGCCGTCGCGGAATATACATCCCCATCAATACGCCCATCAGTAGCATACCTATAATACTAATATGCAGACCCGAAATCGCCACTATATGCGATATCCCGGCCAAAGAAAAACTTTCGCTTATATCATCCGGAATATTACTCCTAATGCCAAGTATTATTGCCCCTAACACTTCGGAATAAGGATAAGCTACAGACTGATCAATAATCTGCTTTGATCTATATTTGATATTAATTAATCCCTTCCTAATATTAACCCTAAAGTGCTTAAGTGTTCCTGTGTTTAAGTGATTAAGTGTTCCTGTGTTTAAGTGGTTAAGCGCTTCCACCTGATAACACACCGAATAAATCCCCTTAACTGCTAGATATTTACCATAATCAAAATCCTGCACCATCCCCGGCTGGCTTAATTCGCATTTAACCCAAACCCAATCCCCATAATTATATCGGGGATAATTAGGCACATTGATTAGAACCCGGCCATGCAAACACTTATTTTCATCTAGTTCTATATTGTTAATATTACCTAATGTCAATTTAGTTTGGTCAATTCTTTGGTCCGGCTCAGCTATCACCTGACCAATAAATTCCAATTTCTGACCATTATAATAACCAATATGGCTCTGGTCAATTCGCGGCTCGGCTAATTGCACCCGCCAAATACCCAAAAATAAAAAAACACCGCCCAAGACGATGACTCTCCATTTTTTATGATTCCACCACACAATTGTCATCACTAAACTTAACCCAGCTAAAACCAATCCATAAAAAATATCAAATTTTGCTAACGACCTCGCCCCCACCCCGACAATGAAGCTTATCACAAAATATCCAAATAATCTGGATTTACTCATAGACAACAATTTTCAAGCAAAAAATAATATAAATAAATTATTTATTACTCAACCATCCAAAAACCCCATCATCAAATATTTAACCATTCAAACCTTGCTTGAGAAACGCCTCCACCAACTCGTCCAAATACCCGTCCAGCACCTGATCCACTTCTTGGCTCTCAAATCCACTTCGGTGATCTTTTACCATTTTATACGGATGAAGCACATACGACCTGGCCTGGTTACCCCAAGCCGCCTCTGAAAACTCCCCTCTTAACTTTTGCTTTTCCTCTTCCAGTTCAGTCAAATAATATTGATGTAATTTTGACTTCAATATTTTCATGGCTGTTTCTTTATTTTGATGCTGTGAACGCTCATTCTGGCATGCAACCGTAATCCCAGTCGGAATATGTTTTATTCTCACTGCTGAATCGGTTGTATTCACGCTCTGACCCCCATGGCCTGAAGACCGATACACATCCACCCTTAAATCATCATCTCTAATCTCAACCTCATCAACTTCTTCCATCAATGGCAACACTTCCACCAAGGCAAACGAGGTGTGCCTCATTTTTTCCGCGTCAAACGGAGATATCCTTACCAGCCGATGCACTCCAGCCTCGCTTTTAAAATAGCCATAAGCATACCTGCCTTCAACCTGAAATACAACTGATTTTATCCCAGCTTCACTGCCCAAAGACTGATCCAAAATATCCACCTTATATTCTTTTTTTTCCGCATAGCGCAAATACATCCGCAACAGCATCTCCGCCCAATCATGGGCATCAGTCCCGCCAGCCCCGGCATGTATAGCCACAATCGCAGCTCGATCATCATGCTTGCCACCCAAAAGCAAATCAAATTCCATCTGGCCAAAATCGTGCTCCAATTTTGACAATTTTTCCTCTATATCTGCCTTCAAAGAATTATCCCCGCTGCGCGCAGACTCAACCGCTATATTCAACACCTCCTCCGCTTGCTTTTTTAATTCCTCCCAAATCTCCACCTCCTGTTTTAAACCAGCCACTTGTTTAGAAACTTTTTTCGCCCGCTCTTGGTCATCCCAAAATCCAGGCTGTTCCATTTCGACTCCAAGCGCCTTAATTTCAGTTTTTTTCAAATCCAAATCAAGCGCCTCAAACGCCTGATTAATTCTTGCCAGCAATTCTTTGGTTTGTTGAATTAATTCGTTCATAAATCATTATAACATTGTAACATTATGACATTAGAACATTAGAACATTAAAACATCGGAATATTATTTATTTAATCTATTACTAAGGGAAGATATTTTAGTCCACAGCATGGCCCCAATCTCATCAGCAAGCCCAAGCATACTATTATAATCTATCTCTGGTAATAAATTCTCCTTATAAGAAAAAAATAATAAATATTTACTCTCCTTTAAGGAGCCGTAAGATATCTTAAAAAAATTTAATTTGACTTTGTCCTGGCCTAACCCTCTCGCAAAACCTTCTAAATAATTTAAAACTACCGACAAACTAGCACGTCTAATTTGAGAAACAATTCCATACAGCTCTTCATGTGGAAATTGTTTCGTTATTCTATAAACCAAATGAGCATACTCGTCCATTTTTTTAACCAATTGATCATGAAAAGCCTTACTATCCATAAAATACTAAAATGTTAGCGTGTTATAATGTTACAATGTTACAATATTATAATGGCTACCTCCCTAATTGTTTCAAAATATCATCAATCTCATCCACCCCCAGCCCGCTTGCTCCTTGCTCTACTCCCAACAGCTCTTGATAAGGCCCCATTGTTTTCTCTATAAAAGGCGGTAAATATATAATGGCTAATATAATCGGCGCTAACACCAGCAATAAATAAATAAAACTGATTATGCGCCCAAACATAATATAACGGGCTGTTTTTTTGCTCTGTTTGTAAACTTGCTCTAATAACTTATTCTGTTCGGTTAACATCTGTCTAATGTCATCCTCACCATTCAATGCCGGCATATTTTTAATATTTTTTTCATCAACCGCCATATTTTTTTAAATTAATTTATAATAAAAATAATCCTAGTTATCCGCCCCGTAAAATTCCGGCTCCACGTCAGAATATTTCACTGGGGCTAATAATATATATTATACAATATTCCACCAAAAACGCTAATACTAAATAAAATTTGCTATAATTAAATTATGGATAAACCAAAACGACAATCCACCCGCCTCAAGGGTTGGAATTATTCTAAATTTGGATATTATTTTATCACTATCTGCACTCATAATAGAAAAATATTATTTGGCAACGTTAAAAATGGAAAAATGATATTAAATGATTTAGGAAAAATCATACAGCAGGAATGGTCAAATATACCCAGCCATTATTCATCAGTCAAATTAGATGAATTTATTGTCATGCCCAATCATATTCATGGCATATTGATATTGAATAATTATCCCGTAGAGGCGGGGTTTACCCCTACCCGCAATCAAAATAAAATCGTAGGGGCAGGGCTTGCCCCTGCCCGCAATCAAAATAAGATCGTAGGGGCGGGGCTTGCCCCCGCCCGTTCCAATGACCACCGAGCGACCGCAAGGGTCGCCCCTACAATTCCACATCACAATTCTGCCCCTACATTGGGAAACATTATTGGCTCCTATAAATCAATCTGTTTTAAACAATGGCGGCAATTTATTTTAGATAATCATATTAACCCCAATAATGCTGTGTTAAAATTCTGGCAACGCAATTACTATGAACACATCATTCGCAATCAAAAATCCTTAGACGATATTCGTGAATATATAAATTACAACCCTGACAAATGGCAATGGGATCAAAATAATCCTATAAATATCAAATAAATCTATTCGGGCGACCGCAAGGGTCGCCCCTACAACCCAAAATTAAATTACACCCGTAGGGGCGGGGCTTGCCCCCACCCGCAATTAAAATAAAATCGTATGAGCGGGGTTTACCCCCGCCCGCAATCTCAGGACGGCCATAAATACCGCCCCTACCATAAAATAATCAATTTCGTCAAAGCGACCAAGTATGATTCAAACATATTTTTTTGACATTCTCACCACCTCTCCCCGTGTTTATTTATTTAAACGGACAATGTAAGTAAGCACTGTTAATTTTTGACAAACTGACTATCTTTGATATAATTTAATCATGATTAAAAGATTGCAAACGCAAATTGATTATTGGCGCGGCTCGGCTGAAAAAAGTTTTAAAGCCGCTCAAATTCTGTTTGATAATCGCCATTACGACAGTTGCTTATTTTTCTGCCATCTGGCGCTGGAAAAATTACTCAAAGGCCTCACGGTTGTTGCCACCAGCAAAGAAGCGCCATATATTCACGACTTGGTTAAATTAGCCAATTTGGCTAATTTAGAATTAAAAAAAGAAACCATAAAAGAATTAAGAATTATTACAACTTTTAATATTGCTGGCCGTTATCAGGAAGAAAAACTGGCTTTTTACAAAAGATGTACCAAAAACTATACGACTAAATATTTAAACGCCTCTAAAATATTATTTTCATGGCTCAAAAAAAAATACCCAAAAAAATAAAGAAAGAAATAAATGAATATATAACTGTTTTGAAAAAGGATCATTTGCCGATTAGGCAGGTCTGGCTTTTCGGCTCTTATGCCAAGGGCAATCCGCATCAATGGAGTGATATCGATTTGTGTATTATTTCTCCCAAATTCAAAGACCCTTTCCATGCCCTGCAATATTTGTGGCTCAAAAGGGTCAAGGATGTCGGCCTAACCATTGAGCCGGTCGGTTATAGTCAGAAAGATTTTGCCGAGGGATCATCCCTGATTTCAGAGATTAAACGGCATGGAATAAAGATGAAAATTTAAATTTTTTTCGCCAATCAAAAAACCTTCTGGCTAATCATAGCCAGAAGGTTTTTGGTATAAAAAATTTTTAGGCAAAATTAAAAGAGAGTCATGCGTCATCCAAGTGCTTTATTGCAAATGAACTACATATAACTCTCTCTATTTGTACGTAATTTAGATTTCTTACTCCTTTATTTTTTATTTTTAATTTTTGTTTACTATCGATAATTGTTAAGAGGTAATTACCAACCTCACGGCCAATAAATTAGATGGGTATCTTATTTCCCATAAAATTTAACTGGCGCTTCAAGCGTTCGGGTTAATGGAGACTGTTTCCAGTTCCAACTCCTTTCCCGTAATACGGATTAAGGCCGTACATCATCATCACTGCCCGCAAGTTTACAGTGATTAGATGCCTAATTTCCAAAGAACGATTCTCAATGAGGCATATATAAATATTGCAGTCTGCCTCTCTTGAAAATTATATCCAGCCGAGAGCGAAATCAGTGTAGGAACTGTCAATTCGCACTAATCTCGCCTCTCAAGCTGGAAAACAGACTGGGCCAACAAACTTTTTTGCTCCAGTCCTTCATCCCGTCGATGTCGAGTCCACCCTGTATTCACAGCACCTCACCTTAACGCTCAACATCACACCCCAACCAAGCCATGCCCTTTTCCGCCAATCATGTGGGCATAGCCACTTGCATGGCACTATCCATTATTCCAACCCACTTCTTCAGATGGACTTAAAATTTCAGAATGACGGTGGGATTAAATAAAACCGAATTTTTCCACGATGACCGTCGTCAGCCGCGGAAAAATGAATTGAATTTGTGTCAGTTTGACTGGGAGGCCAGTCACTAGACAAAATCCCTTCCCTAATAGCCCAATACTGATGCCAAACCGTCAGACGGAATGACATACCGCTCCAAACAAACCGCCCGCAGTATATTTCTAACCATCGCTGGTTAACGGACGGGCCGGGATCTAATATGACGGGTGAACTTGAATCAGGATCAGCAACAAAATGCTGTCCTCCTCCATCCTCTCGCACCATCACAAAATTCTCCATGGGGTCTACTTGGGTGTAGGACCCGTATTTGGCTTCCACACTGACAGTAACAGTCCACCCCGTATACTGCGCAGAGAATGAAAACCTGCCATTTTCCACTAGTGAATCATCAGTACATTGCCCGAAGTCCAAATATTTATGGTTTTCGTTTAATGAAAGCCATAAATTCGAACTATCCAGGGGGACAATAAATTCAACGGGGATTTGGTCGGGGTTTGGTTCGTCAGGTTCCAATCTCATTGCAGCAACTGTCTCGGATTTTTCAATACCGGCTTCCTCGTAGTAGAAAGTCAGGATAGCCACACCATAGACATTACCAAATGTGATAACATTACCCGAAGCGGTTGCAATAGTAGCATCAGTGCTTTGAGCGCCAGATGGGGTAATTGTTTGTGAACCTTGACCGTCAGTGTATTCGGCGGTAAATGTGATTGTTGCTGTCTCGCCATCGTCGTTGCCAAGTACAAATGGCACATTAGCAGAAATCGATGATAACCAGTGAGGCATTACAAATGGTTCGTCAGGTTCCAATCTCATTGCAGCAACTGTCTCGGATTTTTCAATACCGGCTTCCTCGTAGTAGAAAGTCAGGATAGCCACACCATAGACATTACCAAATGTGATAACATTACCCGAAGCGGTTGCAATAGTAGCATCAGTGCTTTGAGCGCCAGATGGGGTAATTGTTTGTGAACCTTGACCGTCAGTGTATTCGGCGGTAAATGTGATTGTTGCTGTCTCGCCATCGTCGTTGCCAAGTACAAATGGCACATTAGCAGAAATCGATGATAACCAGTGAGGCATTACAAATCCAATAGTTGTATCTACCACTACCTTCGCCCTAGCCTCAAACCCGAATTCATCTACGGCCGTAAACCCGAACTCGCCACATGCTATACCTTCGGCGACCCACTGACTTTCATCTTCTATATAACTAATTTTGGCAATAAAATTTTCGCCGCCATAAATAGAAACCGCCGTGTTGCCAAGGTAGGAGGCAAATTTGCCATCAATCTTCCGTTCCACTAGAAATGAACTTTCTTCCCCAACCCGAACGGAAATAAGGTTGGGAATGATTGACAGGGTAGTATCCGCTGAATCGAAATTTTCCCCTGTCATTCCCGTCGGTGTTTTTTTATCGATCGAACAACTGCCGACAAAAAATAAAACAATCAAAATGCCGGCCAACATTGTTTTGTTTTTATTGATAGTCATTTCAAATCCTCCGCTTATTAGAAGTTTATATTCATGCCTGTCATAACAACCGGTCCGAACTCGGCCGGTTTCACTACATTGCCATTTAGTCGCTGGAACATGCGGTACCGGCATATAATACCGGTTTCGAGTCCGAGCCATCTTTTGGGTTTCCATTCAACGACTGCTCCGCCCAAAACATCCGTATGAGAAGCCAGTGAGGTATCAAAATCATACCTCTGGCCGATAGCGGCTAATGGGCCTATCCAAAAACCCCGCCCGAGATTACACTTCAATTCCGCGCCCGCATACCAGTTTCGAGGGTTAAGTGAACCTCTCAGCTCCAGTGTTGATTTTGCTTCCGCTACTGCTTTGGTAGAATCCACCTTGACTGTGAGCGGAAATTCAAGCCCAAAGTCGAGAAGCGATTCAATCCCAACAGTACACAATCCAATTATGGGTCGAATCCTGCCAGCATCACGAATCGCCAGCGCTAAATAAGTCTCCTTCTGCCATTCCTGTCTTGCCGAATCAAGTTTCGTCGACATAATAGAATTTAGACTAAGTTCCCGCGAATTTTTCACTGAATCTTCCAGGACGTTGAATTGCCCCTTCAAATTCTCAATCGCTGCTACCATCTTAAAAGGGTCAGGTGGTGTCTTTTTCCAAACCACCTTCACCACACGTTCCTTTGGAGCATCGGTTGTTCCGATGTTGCCCCTTTGGTAACGTAACCAGAACGCTGAAGCGCGCTGGATTTTTTTTCCGGCGTCCAAGGATTTAGAAAATTCTTTGCTGACTTTTTTACCGTTGACATACCACGGTAAATCGTCGGCCCCGCCAAGAAACCAAGTGTCAATATCGCCTCGGGACATTAATGAGTCAACAAAAGTTAATCCCGTAGAATTTAAATCAGCGATATCTTCACTCCCTGGACGGAAAGTCCCAATCACCACCTCACCAGAATCGGCGTCCACCGAGACGCCTTGAAACGTTTGTCCTGCAAAAATAAAACTTGGTGCCGGGACCAGCACCATCGCGAGGGCCAAAATAGCCCAGTTGCAAAATCGTACCATTTCTATTACCTCCATAAAAAATTAAAAACATTTTCCTCTCCCCTTTATTACAATTATTTGAATTAGGGAGAGGTATTATTTAAAATATTATAAAAAATTCCAGCTCGGTCCACAAAATTTAACGACCAAGTCAGAGGAAGAAGAAGATTGGAAGAGTGGGCTAAATCTGTTTTATTTCTTATCACCCACCAACTTTCATCTGCTTCCTCCGACCGGCCGTTTAAATATAAACCTAGCGTCTAAGGAGGTTAAAAATTTCCAGCACTAAGTTTTGACAATCATCAAATCAAAATACTATACTGAATACAGTTACAATAAACTCATAATCTTTATGGCTTACACTACTTTGGCTATCAAAGAAAAAACTCTAACTTTGCCTGAAAGTTGGGTTAAACATTTTCCTTCAAAAAATGTTGCCGCTGTATGGCTAGGAGATGTTTTGGTTATGCGCCCAATAAAAACCGTAAAATACTCTAAAAATTCAGAAGCCATGGCTTTAAAAGCTGTAGCTGAATACAAGAAAAATAAAAAAGCCGGTAAAATAAAAAAACTGGAAGGCAACCTAAGCGACTTTTTAAATTAACAAACTTCATATATCAATAACTTAAGACGTTACTAAACAACGTTTTTTATTTTCTGCCAAAACTTAGTGCTGGATATTAAATTTTCAAGCTACTATCATCTATCTTCCCTGATGGCGAGTTGAGCGAGCAAAATGTGGAGCTTAGTGCTCTCTCACTTCGCCGTCAGGAAAGACGAAAAAACTCCGCTTTTAATCCAGTGGAGCTTGTTATAATTTAAGTCTTATTATGGTTGTAAACTAATTTTAAGACTTAATCCAACTAAGAGCGGCTCCACCAGCACAGCTGATATTAATCAAACTGCTTAACACTCTGTTTATTTTATTAAAATATTATAGCATAATAATATTACTTTGTCAATAACCTAAATTAATTTTTTTCACACACTCCAATAAATTAAGAATTAATACACTTTTTAGTCTAATATTAGCCTTAATTCCCGCCAAGAAATTAAGGCTTTAGCCTTTTATCGGAATTCCGGCTTTAGCCTTTTACCGTAATTAAGGCTTTAGCCTTTTATCGGAATTAACTCCCACTTGCGAGCTACTAATTTTACCTCAATCAAACCAAAAATCAACCCCAAAAATTGAGTCTAAAATTAGCTAAATTTAACCCCAGTGCCAATTAATCATTTTTATTCCCCCGCCGGAGCCTCCCCGGCGACTAGTCAAGGGATTCCGGCGCACCTCACCAAAACTACTGAAGTCTCTTTCGACAGACCCCAGCAGAAAAAAATAGTAAATTCCATTAGACTCCAAACAAGAGAAAAAACACCAATCAGCTAATTATACAAAATCCACGATCGTGAAGTTTGTGTTATGCAATAAAAATATCACCCAAGCACAACCTCTGCTGGTTCAGGTCAGAGACCTGAACCATAGATTTAAAAAATTAATTTTCAAGCGATATTACCAATAAATACTATTACCCAAAAATCTAGCTCAATTCAAAAAAATTGAACCAACCAAGTCTATTATATTTTGTAAAAAAAGCGCACCAGTTGGTGCGCCCGTATTTTTATTAAATCATTCCCGCCTGCCGGCAAAACAAGCAGGAATCATAAATCATAAATAGTAAATCAATCATACACCCCCAGCTCTACCTCAATCACTTGTTCCTTATCGCCCCGCAACACTGTTATCCTCAAACTCTGCCCCGGATCATAATCCTGAATTATTTCAGTTAAATTTTTACGCCCATTCACCAACTCATCCTCTACCATGGTAACAATGTCACCGACTCTAAATCCAGCTTTATCCGCCGGACTGTTACGCTCCACTGCGGTCAAATCACGCCAGCCTGAAAGCAACGCTCCCTTATCCCTCATACTTCCTCCGTCTATATCTACCCGCGGATATTGAGCCAGATTAATATACCGCACTCCGAGATACGCCCGCCTAACCGCTTCTTTACCCAAATCATCAATAGCTCCATCTAAATATTCCACTGGCATTGCTAACTGATTATTAAATATTATAGCTACAATCTGACCAGATAAATTTACTATTGGCGCTCCTAATAAACTTTGATTATAACCTTCACGGCATGAAATAAAATGGTTAAACTGTTCGGTAGATGCGACCACATCCTCTAGATCAGTGGTGCGCACATCAGCAATATGCAAGCTGGCTATCCTCGGTTTTGGGTATGAAGCTAAAAAACTATAAACTTCCTGGCCCAAATTAAGACTGCTGACTTCTCCCAACTCCACTACTGGCAGATTAAACGCCTTTACTTTAACAAACACTATCGGGCTAATACTATCCTTCAATACTTTTTCAACCTGAAACACTTGATAATCAGCTGTCAATACCACATAATCTTTATCTCCTATCTTCTCAATTACACTTTTGGTGGTCGCTATCCAACCGTCACTGGTCAGAATAAAACCACTGCCAAACGAATACATATCTTGATAAAAAGGCCCGTTAACATCAACTGAATTATCATAAAAATTAACTATAACTGGATCTATCCTCGAACTGACTTCAGCCAGCCTATCCTCGCTCAACACCGTCACCTCTTCTTGTTTATCAATAATGACTTTTTGTTGCCCATTAACTACCTCTTGGCTGTCAAAATAAAAATCATATGCCATACTGGCGCCAAAACCAAACAAAATTGAAAGCAACACTACCAGCACCCAGACTCCGCTACTCGCAATCGGCTTTTGCATTTTAGAAAAACTTTGGGTATCCTTATATAAATCCACCAACTCTTCTTCGGCTTCATTTTTTTTATCCTTGCCTCGCTCTCGAATTGGTTTTGAAGTAAATTTTTTAGACATAAATAACCATTAAATCATTAAAACATTAAAACGATTTTAAAAACATAATTGATATCATTCGCACCATTAAAATCACTTTAATACTTTGATGTTCTAGTGCTTTTATGTTTTAACAAACTTCACCCCCACCTTGAAGTGGCTAAAGTTAATATCCAGATAATCCCGGTAACCAAACTATAACGCCGATATACTTGCGGCTCTAAACTGCCGGCAAAATAATGCTTGGTTAAACTAATAATAAAATAATAAGCGCTTACTACTAGCAATGCTTTACTATAAGATAAAAAAGGCAACCAATGCAACACATAAAATAACTCTAAGAATATAAGTGCCGCTACCCAGATAAAATACTTATTATCTCTCCCTTTTATCTTATTTATATTAAAAAACTGATAAAATACCAATACTATTACCACAGTTGAAGCTAAGGCTAAAAACCACAAAGAAACTCTCAAAAATCCATGTAAATTAAACCAACCAGTATAAAAGAAAAAAATTGTAGTTAAGTTGATAATCCTGGAAATACTAGATAAACCATGCTTAGGATAATTATGTCGGTGATAATTATAAATCACCAAATAGCGCATAAATATAGTCGCGCTAACAACCATAAATAATATCACTGCCTGTTTTATCAAAGAATTGCCTGAAAATAACAAAAAAACCAATCCAGACAACATAAATAAAAACGGCGAAATTAAAAAATTGAAAAAATTAATATCCAACCTCCGATGCGTAGCCAACCACACAAACAAAAAATTAAATAACAAGATAATCGCTCCTAAAATCCAAAACAAATCCGGCTGAAACAAACTCCACTCAAGACCAATTACATGCGCTAAACTATAAATATAAACCCAAAATACTGACATATTAAATCATAAAATCATTAAACCCCTAAAAAACATTAAACCATAAACAAAACTCTAGACTGATATATATTAGTTTAATAATTAATCCAATAATATTTATCCAGCACTCGCTCCCACCGATCATTCACTGCTCCCATCTTATCTTTATCTCCGCTAATGACAGCTTCTTTTTCCAAATCAAATGTAAACGCTAAATAAGTATGCAAATCTTTATAATCGAGCGGCACTGGAATATCAAGTAATTCGGCTTTGGTAGCACCAGCTAAAAAAACCCAATCTTGGCTTTCAGTCTCAAACTCTGATCTGCGATTTATATATTTTTTTAGCAACAATCTTAATTCATTTTGATATTCTATATTTTCAACCCTATCATTATCTGTCTCCAGCTCCTCCACTGCTTCGCCTAAAACTATTGCCTTATTATTTTTATGAACAAGCCAGTCAGTATCCTCAATCACCACCTCAAATCCCATTATTGCTATCACTAAAAAACCCAAAAACAATGTAGATTTCCAATGATATTTTACAAATTTTTCTCCAGTAGTCATAAATTATTTAAATCAGGAATTCATAAAGGAATTCAGGCTTTAGCCTTTTATCGGAATTCAGGCTTTAGCCTTTTATCGGAATTCAGGCTTTAGCCTTTTATTTATCTATAAAACTCTAAAGAGTTAATTCCCACCAAGGAAGTCAGGCTTTAGCCTTTACCCTAAAGGGTTAATTCCCGTTATTAACCTCCTCCAAAAACACTCTGATCAATCTCCTCCCACTCCTCTCTCGCCTGACTCCATTTATATGCTTTCATATAATTGACCCTGGCATCATCATCATAAACCTTATACACCTTAACATCAGAACCAACCCGATTAGAATAAATAGTTTTTTCTTCTTTGACCTTAGGTTTATCATACCATTCAAGTTTTACTAACCCCAAAGGACCACCGTCAAACTCAATCACGTCTTTTTCGCCCGGGATATCTACACCAATTTTTTCCTTATATTGCTTTGAAATCCCGAATTTAGCTTCAATTTTATCTACAATTTGTAACCATTTATCCCTATTCATAAGCTAATATTATTATAGCAAATAATCACAAAAATCACTAATCACAAATTAAACACGCTGGCGTCAAACTGAAATTGCCTTCAAATAATCTGGTTTTTAAGCACTTCAGTGGTTTATTATTTAAGCGATTAATCATTCCTGTGCTTTAGCGACCAAATACACCCACAATAATCCTGGCGATAAAAACCATACTCGCGCGAAATATCACATGCTCGTTTAAACCCATCCTGTTTTTTCCAATCCTTATCGTAAAACTTTACCCCCAGCTCTGCCTCTAGTTCATTCCCGATCTGACTAATTCTAACTGCATTTTTATGTGGGCTAATGCTCAAAGTTGATCCAAAATAGTTAAACCCTTGCTTGCGGGCCGTCTCCGCTGTCTTCTTTAATCTAATTTGATAACAAACATCACACCTGCGACCTCGCTCCGGCTCTTGTTCTAATCCGCCAGTCAACTTAAACCATCTTTTATCTTCATAGTCACCTTTAATTAATCTTATTTGTTCTGGTTTATCACTCTTATTTTGTGAATATTTATTCCTCGCTGGATCCTCCCTGACAAAGGCCGGTGGACTCCAGCGGCTGTTTAAGTATCGTTCCAATTCATATAATCTAGCCCCGTATTCATGTTTTGGATGAATATTTGGGTTATAAAAAAACAAAGCCGGCTTATAGCCCTGGCCTAACAAATATTCAATTGGATAACAAGCACATGGCGCGCAACAAGTGTGCAGCAGAATTGTCATAATATCAAAATGATCATTAAAGCTCCAACTAAAAATAAAAAAACAAAATACACAAATCCCCTAACAGCTAGCCCCCCAATCCCCGATCCCTATTTATTAATGTGATAATAAAAACCCTTTATAACTTCTATCAACAACACCAGAAGCAAGCAAGCTGACACTATCGGCAGCCATTCGCTAATCCCAAGCGGAACGGTTTCAAATATTTTCTGCAGCCACGGATTATAAACCACCAAAAGCTGGAGGCTGAAACCAATCAACACTCCAATAATCAATAATTTATTTCTAAAAAAATTAACTTTCCAAATCGGCTTTGATAATGTCCGGGTGCTGAAAACATAAAACAAAGTGCTAATAGCAAGAAAAGTAAACGCAACTGTGCGCGCCAACTCAATATCCTGAAACCTCTTAAAGAAAAAATTAAAGAAAAACAAGGTGCCTATGGCTGACAATATACTAATAACTCCGATTAAAAGCCGGGCCTCTTTGTCTAACACCGGCTCATTGATATGGTTTGGCTGCCGATCCATAATACCTTCGTCTGCAGGCTCTTGCGTCAAAGCTAAAGCCGGAAAAGTATCATCAATTAAATTTATCCATATAATTTGGGAAGCCAAAATGGGTAAAGGCCAACCAGCTATTAAGCTAGCCACTATTATAGTCACTTCTGCCAGCCCGTCTGATAAAAAATATAGTATCACTTTTTTTATATTATCATATATCACCCGGCCCTCTTTAACCGCAGCTACTATTGTCTTAAAATTGTCATTTAACAATATTAAATCAGCTGTTTCTTTAGCTACATCAGTGCCTGAACCGACCGCAATCCCGATATTAGCTTTTTTTAATGCCGGTGCATCATTGATGCCATCGCCTGTCATAGCTACTACCTCTTTTTTGTCTTGCCACGCTTTAACAATTTTCAATTTATCCTCCGGGCTTACTCGTGCATAAACGCTGACCTTATCCACTTTTTTCATAAGCTCACTTTCACTAAGCGACGCCAGCTCATCGCCATCCATCACTCCGCCCCTGCCTTTTATCAAACCTAGTTCTTTAGCAATCGCTCGCGCTGTAAACTTGTGATCTCCGGTAATCATCACCGTCTTAATCCCTGATCTTTTTACTGATTCAATCGTTTCTTTGCTCTTTGGTCTAATCGGATCTTTGACTGCCACTAAACCTACAAATACAAAACCATGTTTATCTTTTTTGCTAATATTCTTCTTACTATCACTCACTTTTTTATAACCGCAAGCCAACACTCTCAGCCCTCGCTTGCTCATATCTTCATAAATAGTTATCATCTTACGCCGGTGATATGGCGACATCTCTTGACTGCGTTCTTTATGGCCTAAAGAAAAAATATCAGTAGACATCGCAATTACTTTTTCTGGTGCTCCTTTTAAATATATATTATTATAACCTCCCTTGCCTTGATTCAAAGTCATCATATATTTCCATTCGCTATCAAATGGAACTTCATCCAGCCTAATCTCTTCCTTCTCCATTGTATGCCGGTCAATACCAATGTTAGCCGCTGCCAATAACAGCGCTTTTTCTGTCGGAGATCCCCTTACTATTCTATGTTCCAGCTCTTCATCCGGATTTTCAATATAAGCGTTATTACAAATAGCGCCAATAGATAATAACCGCAAAAGTTCGCCTCCCTGTTCCTTTTTTGACTTTACTGAAGTAGCCTCTTGAAAATTAAAATTATAATCCAAAGTTGCCACTTCAACCACTCTCATCTCCCCTTCAGTTAAAGTGCCGGTCTTATCAGCGCAAATCACTGAAGTTGATCCCAATATTTCAGCCGCAAGTAACTGTTTGGCTAAAGCCTTTCGTTTTAATATCCGCTGCATCCCTACAGCCAGTATCATCGTCACTGCCACCAGTAACCCTTCAGGAATGGCTGACACTGCCACTGCGACTGAAGTTATAAATATCTGGGTAAAAGGATAACCAGCCAAAAGGCCAACTAAAAATATAATCGCGCAGGCTATTAATACTAATATACTTATTTTTTTAGAAAAAACATTTAACTTATGCTGTAAAGGCGTCAACACATCAGCCGTAGTCGCCACTAAGTGTGCTATCCTGCCAATTACAGTCTTACTCCCAGTAGCTACTACCACGCCAATCGCATTGCCTTGCGTGACTTGAGTCCCCATAAAACCCATATTTTTCTGATCGGCCAGCACCAATTCCCCGGGCAAAAGCTGATCCACTTTTTCCACCTCCACCGACTCACCTGTCAGCGGAGCTTCATTCACTTTAAGGCTTTGAATTTTAAATAATCTTAAATCAGCCGGGATTTTGTCTCCAGCAGACAAATAAACCACATCCCCGGGCACAAGCTCATTGGTTTTTATCTGCTTTTCATGGCCATCGCGCAAAACCTTACAATAGCTGACCACCACCCGCCGCAATGACTCCAAAGCTCCTTGAGCCCTATTTTCCTGATAAAAACCTATAATTACATTTATAACTACTGCCAGCATAATCACACCGGCATCAATAAAATCACCCAGTAAAACACTGACCACCACTGCCCCAAGCAAAATATACACTAACGAACTCTTAAACTGCTCTATTAACAAACCCCATTTAGATACCTTTTTAGATTGAGGTAGTTTATTATATCCGTATTTTTTTAATCTTTTCTCAACTTCTTCAATATCCAGACCATTTTTGCCTGAATCAAGCTGATTAAACACATCCTGCTCGCTCAAGCTATACCATTTATGGCTATCTTTTTTATATTGTCCCGAATGAATTTGTGATATTTGTGACATAAAAAACAAATCGCTTAAATACTAAAGCACCAAAACACTTAAACATTAGGATATCTAAGTATTTATACTGGCTCTACAGTCGCGAAGTCCCGACACAACATCGAGATGTAAAACCTATAATTCCCAGCTGGCTCCAGACTCCTCTCTGGAGCCTAAATGTTTTATTAGCTCCATCACTACGAAACCCTATAGAGCCTTCAAGTTAATAACCAAAACCTATCTACATAAATCCATGTAGAAGCATTTTAGCTACTTCCAGTATATCACAAATCGCTGAAACTAGACAAAAATTAAAAAATATGATAGTCTAAATAGAAACTAAAAGAAACCCTATAAAATAACAAAAATCTATACGAGGAGGTGACTAAATTGAAGAAACTGCTATTTTTTCTAGTTTTAATTTTTTTTCTAGCAAACAATATTTTTGGACAAGTAGACGAAAGGAGTAGTCAAGTGAATTTAGAACAAGTAGCAAAAAATCAGGAAAAATATTTGCAAAGAATACGGAAGGAGCTGCATAAATTTCCGGAAGTCCGGTTTGAAACCAAAAGAACTAGGACTATAATCAAACGGGAAATTAATAATCTCCTGGAGCTCGACGGTGTTAATAACTGCGAGACCTCAATGGAAGAAGAGGCTGGCGGGATTTTAGTAAAATTTACCTTCAATCCATCCTACGCCAATGTCGCTTTGCGAGCTGATTTTGATGCTTTGCCAATAACTGAAAACACTGATTTGGAATTTGCATCTCAAAATGAAGGCGTAATGCATGCCTGCGGGCACGATATACATACTGCCTGGTTATTGGCGACCATGCGAGCCATTGCCATGGGCCAAGTGCAACCCCTCTGTAATATCATCTTCATATTTGAAGATGGTGAAGAGAACCCAATCACTGATCCTGGTAGTAAATTGATAGTAGATAACGGAAAACTTTTTAGCGTCAGCGAAATTTATGGTTTACACATCTGGGCGCATCCTAACTGCGAACCTGGTGTATTTTACACGCGTTCGGGCGCTTTGATGGGCAATTCAGGTCGTTTGGGAATTTATATTCATTGTGCCGGTGGTCACGTAGCAGAGCCCCATATTGGATCAAATGGACTTAGAATCAATTGATTAGTCCTGGCTATACTAAACCAGTAGGTTAAGGAAACCTAACAAGTTAACCTCTTACATCCATCCATAGCTTATGCTATGGTAAAGATGTAACAAATTAACTTGAAAAGAGAAAACTATGCC
>Ga0272441_10000355_pt1 | contig 105462 bp, 99 predicted proteins | sample SSMProp6N_FD_193582 | JGI IMG/M metagenome (GOLD analysis project Ga0272441, IMG submission 193582) | Marine sediment archaeal communities from Little Sippewissett salt marsh, Falmouth, MA, United States - SSM-Prop-6N | ecosystem: Environmental > Aquatic > Marine > Wetlands > Sediment ...
CGGCGTCCATGAATCCCATGTTCATGGTTCCGCCGAACTCGAACACCTGCGTGTCGCCCACATCGAACGTGTCGAACGACACGTCCTCCGGCACACGCAGCACCGCAATCTGCGGCGGAAACGCCGTCAGCGTCGTGCTCGGCGGGAGCGGGAACACTCCCGGGTTCAGGTCACCGAGGGCGGCCAGCCCTGTGGGGGCACCCGCTACGTAGGCCGCATCGTTGTAGCGAGCCATCACGTCGTCCTCGTTGAACACCTCAAGCTTCCAGTTGTCCAGCACCAGCTGGAAACCGGTCGCCGCGATGCCCAACCCGAGCGCGTCCCACACCGGCAGCAACTGATAGCCGTTGTTGGTGAAGAACGCCGGGGAGTCCGTCCCGATCTCGTCGAGAAGGACCCACTCAGAGTCGTCTTCCTCGTGCGGGTCGCAGATGTGCACCACGACCTGCTCCGGGCAGCACGGATCCACGTTCGCGTTGGAGTCAATCACCTGTACGTACACCGGGTCGCGACCGATCCAGTACTCCTCCCTATCGAGGCGCATCGCATCGGTGAACGATATGGCGCTGTGGCAGGTGTCCTCGGTGATGTACGCGACGCACAGCGTGAAGTCGTCGAAGTCGTTGGGGTCGAGGTAGTACGCCACCAGCACGTCGTTGACGTTCAGGCTGTTGAATCCGAGGTCGTCGCAGATGCTGTTGATGTTCAGCTGGAACTCGCCCGTGTTAGGACCGGTCTCCTGCGCCCAGAACATGCAGCGCACGACACCGTTCAGATCCGTTGTGTCGAATGTCACCACCGGAGCGACCGCACCCGGCGCAGGGTCGATCGTCGTCGGGTACTCGACGTAGTAGGAGCCGAAGACATGCGTCTGGTTGTTGGTGATGTCCGCCGGAATCGGCATGGCGATCAAGCTGTTGTAGATGCTCCACGGCCGGATCGCGATCCCCAGATTCGGCGCGGCGGCTGGCGCGCCCGTCCCCGGCCCCGGAGGCACGGCACCGATATCGGGCACCACGCCGCCGGTGCGCTTCAGCGCGCAGAACGTCGTCGGGCTAACACCCGTCGGCGCAATGCCCGTGAGGTCCACGGGGTTCCACGAACCCGGGTTGACGAGGATGAACACCGGGACAAACTCCGCGGCGTTACAGTCCAGGTTCTCGTCCGGGTCCACGATCGTGATCGATGCCGACGCGTTGCAGTCGGGGTAGATCCTCTGATCCCACGCACAGGACGCCTCGGTGTCGATGATCTTCCCCATCGCGCAGGCGATGTCGCTCGGGTCATCGGGATCGAGGTAGAGTCCGATCAGGCTGTCCATGTTCTCGAAGTACCCCACCAAGTGCGCCACCACGTTTCCCGGCGCCCGCGCCGCGGGGAGGACGCCTGTGGGCCACGGGGCAACGCCCCACGCCATGGCGCCGGCGATGAACCCTCCGGCGCCATTCCAGTAGCCACGCTGCACACCAGGCAGGAGGGCCGGCCTCAGCGGCGCGTTGTAGGTGTAGTTGCCGTGGTTGAAATCGAATCGGAGGACCGTAGCGACGGCGAACGTTCCCCCCGGATCCGGATGCACAGTATTGTCGACCACGTGCGTCTGCACGTTCTCCGGCAACTGGCCAGCGGGCACAATCAGCTCCCGTGTGCCGACCTGGAACCCCCGACTGGAGATGAACAAGCCCGTGTCCGGGCCCGTCTCCTCGAGGTAGTCGTAGCGCAGATCGCCCAGGGAGTTGCCCGGCTCGTGCCCCTGGTACGGGATGTAGCCAGCGGTATCGTAGGCCGTGCCGGGCCACGGGAGATACGGCCCAGGTCCCGCCGCACCGCGCGGGTAGCTGATCCACGCGATGTACGCACCCGTCTTCGGGTCCATGACCTTGATGTCTGTCCACAGCTTATCACGGACATCGCAATCGATGTTCTCATCTGGATCGTAGACGACGATCCAGATGGTTTCGCCCTCCTGGATCTCGACGACCCGGTTCTGGCCGTTGCGATCGGCGGCGAAGTACATCTCCGCATCGGAGGCTACAGCTGCCGCTGTGAACAGTAGCAGCACACCCAACACGAGCCCACAGGATCTGGTCATCACAGCAGCCTCCTTCGTTCGCCGAATCGCACAGCACGATCCACAGGACAGCGCCAAGCCCGAACCCTGTCGGACCTTCCCTCTCACGACCGCATCACCATAGCCTCCATGTTCGCCCCTCGTCAACCAATCGCCTCGAATCCCCGTCAGCCGCTGCGACCTCTACGGGATCCGCGGGACCGACTAGAGATCGAACTCGGCGAGCAGCGGCGTGTGATCCGAAGGCCGCTCGGCGCGTCGTGGGCCGGTGTCGATCCTTGCGGCGATCGACCGCTCGGCAAGCGGGACCGTCGCCCAGATGTGATCCACGCGCCACCCGATCCCGCGGTCCACCGGATCCCGCGCGCGGTAGTCGTAGAACGTGTACTGCCCCGGCTCGGCGTTGTGCCGCCGCAACACATCGACGAACCCCCAGGTCGCGACCTCGGCCAGAGCCTCTCGCTCCAACGGGTGGAAACCAACCTGCCCATCGAGGCGCTTCGGATCGTGGACGTCGATCGCCTCGGGAGCGACATTGAAGTCCCCGACCCACAGCAGCGGCTCCGACGCACGGTAGTGCCGATCGAAGAAGCGCCGCAGCCGCCCGAACCACGCAAGCTTCACCTGGAACATCTCATGGTCGGGATCCCTGCCCTGTGGCACGTAGGTGTTGACGATAGGGACACCCCCTACCTGAACGGCGAGCAGCCGATCCTCGTCCGGGGACTCCCCGTCATCGAGCCCCATGTGCACCTCGTCAGCCTCCCGAGCGCTGACCACGGCAACCCCGTTGCGCCCCTTGTCGCCGCGGAAGACCACGTGGTAGCCGATCGACTCGAGCGGCTCGTGCGGAAACTGATCGTCGTCGACGCGCGTCTCCTGCAGGCACAGCACATCGGGGCGCTGCGCTTCGAGCCAGGCGAGCACGATCCCCATGCGTGCACGCAGCGAGTTGACGTTCCACGTGGCGACCTTCACGGCCCCGCACCGAGGACCCCGCTGAACGTGTTCACAGTGAGCCCACGACTGCGGAGGGCGTCCACGAACGGGGAGATCCCCACGGAGTCGCTGGCGATGTGGCCGGTGACGACCAGGGTCTTCGACGAACCGAATTCAGCGACAAGCTTGTCGCTATCACCCGGCCGGCAGTGGATGTAGAACACCGTGTCCACCCCGTGATCGAAGTACGCCTTGGCCACGGGATAGCCACCGTTGGTCCCGGCGGCGTGCGACACGACCGCACGGCCGAGCCGGCTCTCGGGGGATCCGACGCGAAGCTCGATCCGCGTGTCCGCCTCGCGGAATTCGCGAAACGACGCATAGAGTCGATCGATCGCGGCCGCCACGGTGGTTTCCTCACCGAGGACGTCCACCACAGCGGCCATCCGTCGGCGACCGATCTCGTCGAGCGGCGTGTGGATGTTGAGGTACGCGAGATTGAGGAGCCGGGCCACCGACGGCTCGTGGTCGTAGTTCGTCATCGACGACAGCACGCGGCGATCCTCGATTGTCTTGCGCATCGTCGTCTCTGCGACCTGGCGCGGGACACCGGCGGACGTCATCTGCTCGACGTGTCGTTCGAGGACCTCGTGGAAGCGCAGCGTCGACGAGCCCCCCACGGGGTGATGGGAGATCGCGCAGTCGTAGCCAAGCGACTTCGCAATTTGCAGCTCCGCTGCTTTCAGATCGATCCCCAACAGGACTCGCTGGATCCCCTCGCCGGGATGATGGATGCCGCTGTCCCCGGGGATCGTTTCCAGGCCGGCCATCTCCAGCGCGAGCGCCATGATCTGCGCCGTGTTCATCGCGCCTTGCTCCCTTCGATCTGCCGCGCTGGGGATTGCGCACGAAGCGGGATCGACGGGAAGAACCCTTGCAGCGTCGAATCCCCGGCGAACTCGCGGAGGATCGAGTTTCCCGGGACGGCATCCCCACTGCACCCAGCGAACCATTGCAGGAACGCCAGCAGCCGCTCCGCTTCGATCCTCGCCAAACGATCTCGCACCTGCAGCAGAAGCGGCTCGGCGAGCGGCCGCAGCACCGCCAGTTCGTAGGCGAGGGCGGAGTTGAACATCACGTCTGCCCTCTCCTGGAAGGGGAAGATGTTCCGCTTCTCGCCGCCGCGCACGTTCTCCCACATGGAGAGCGTCGTCTCCGCGGGGTAGCCACGCATACGCGCGTCGCGCACGATCCTTCGGATGAGCCGCGTGTCCGTCGTCGGCACTCGATTGTAGCGGTCGAGGTTCAACTGCGTCAGCGCGGACACGAACAGGCAGAACGGACGCGGATCGAGCCGGTCGACAAGCTCGGGGTTCAGCCCGTGGATCCCCTCAGCGATGATCACCTGTCCTGGTGCGAGCTGCGTCGTGCCGTTCTCTTCGCGCCTTCCCGTCCGGAAGTCGTATCGCGGAAGCTCGACCGTCCCGCCTCCGAGGAGCGCCTGCAGATGCTCGTGAAGCAGTTCGACATCGAGCGCCGACAGCGCGTCGAAATCGACCGCCTCGCCCTGAATCCGAGCCAGCTCCTGTCGAGGGAAGAAGTAGTTGTCCATCTCCAACAGGAATGGCTGCAGTCCTGAGGCCAACAGTTGCACCGCCAGCCGCTTGGAGAACGTCGTTTTGCCCGACGCCGATGGGCCGGCTACGAGGGCCACGCGCATCCCCCGCGCCGCACGCCGCACCACTTCACCGGCGATCTCCGCGATCCGCTGCTCGTGCAGCGCCTCAGCGACAAGGATCAGCTGGTGGATCCGCCCTCCGCGAATGACTTCGTTGAGTGCCCCCACGTGCGAAATGCCGAGCACGCTGAGCCACGCGCCGTATTCGCGAAACACCTCTCGCAGTGCGGAGAAGCGACGTAACGGCTCAATGGCGCTCGGCGATTCCCTACGGGGAAATCGGAGGATGAACCCGTCCCCGAACGCCTCCAGGGCGAAGGTTCGAAGCATTCCCGTGGAAGGGACCACATAGCCGTACGCGTACTCGCAGAACCCGTTAAGACAGTAGAGGTGAACGTGATCCCCATCGAAGTCAGCGAACAGCGCCAGCTTCTCCGCCTCACCCCTCTCGGCGAACAGCGTCCGCGCGTCCGCGACGGTCATCCGTCGCCGCTCGATCGGGCGATCCTCGCGCACGATCTCGCGCATGCGCGCAGCGATCCGCCCCAGCTCGTCCGGTGTGAACGGAGCACGGCCTTCCACGCGACACGAGTAGCCTCCGTCGGGCACCGAGTAGTCCACGAACACGCGGGCTTCGGGATGCAGCTCGTTCACGGCAACGATGAGCAGCAGCGACAGACTACGACAGTAGATGCGCATACCGTCGGAATCGGAGACGAAGATCGGCAAGACGTCGACGTCCAGTGTCACCGGCCACGCCAGCTCCCGGAGCTGCGAGCCTACCGCGGCCGCGACGACGGGGTCCTCCCTCCCAGGGTAGGCCTCTGCGAGAAAGACGCCCAACCGTTCCCCGCGCGGACCTTCGAAGACGCGCCCGTCGGACAGGTGCACCTGCACCGTGCCACGTTTCGATGCCTTCCGTACCCGTTTCTTCGTCATCTCAGAGGATTCTCCCGACACACTCATGGCGTTGCGGCTGCACTTCAGCCGTCACGGACACCACCCAGCGCCTCCAGCAACGGGAACGCCGTGCGCTGAATCGTGTCAATCGACCGTCCCAATTCCTGTAGTACGTGCAACGGAGAAGGCGGCGCGGACAGCTCTCCGCGCAGCGACGTGACGTGAAGCCCCTCTCCCGCCGCCAGCGCCTTCCACGCCTCCGGAAGGATATCGGGTAGCTGCTCTCCGCTCATCTGTGCCCAAGCCAGCGTCCACGCCCGCGCCACGTTCGAGAGCTCATAGCCACCGCCGCCGAGCGCAAGCCACGGCAAGCCGAGGCCGGCAAACCGCGCCACCATTCGCTCGAACGCCCCGAGACTCATGCCGAGGCTCGCGACCCGATCTCCGAGGATCGCGTCCGCGCCGAGCTGCGTGACGAGAACGTCCGGCGCGAAGCGCTCGATCGACGGGAACAGCGCCTCGTCGAGCGCCCGCTTGTAGGCGTCGTCGCCGGCGCCGGGGAGCAATGGAATGTTGATCGACGTACCTTCGGCCCCGTCCGCGCCAAGCTCCTCGGGAAACCCTGTTCCGGGGAAGATCGTCATCCCGCTCTGGTGCACGGAAACCGTGAGCACCTCCGGCGTATGATAGAAGGCGTACTGCACGCCGTCGCCGTGATGCGCGTCGACATCGACATAGGTCACCCGTTTGCCCTCGTTGCGCAGGGTGTGGATCGCGAGGACCGCATCGTTCACGTGACAGAACCCCGATGCCCGGGACGGCATCGCATGGTGAAGGCCTCCGGCGAAGTTGAACGCCCGTTGCGCGCGCCCGGTCAGCAGCGCCTTCGCGCAGTCGATCGATGCCCCGGCGACGCACATCGCCCACTCGTAGACCCCGGGGAAGACGGGGTTGTCCGCCGACCCCAGCCCGTGAGCGAAGAGACTGGGCGTCCACAGGCCGCCATCCGCAAGCTTGAGCACCTCGAGGTAGGCCGAGCTGTGAAACGCTAACGCTTCTTCAAGCTCCGCTTCACGCGGGACGATCCTGTGGACGCCATCCCCCTCGGTGAGTCCGTACGCCTCCATCAGCGCATACGTCAGCCCCAGGCGTCGCACCTTGAACGGGTGTCCGGCGCCGAAGTCGTAGTGCAACAGCCCCGTCGGATCGACCAAACAGCGTTCGGCGCTCATCGATGATCGAACGTCCAACGCTGGATGACGTCCGTCTCCGCAAGTCCCCAAGGATCGCAGCCCAAGGGGATGTACCCGCTCTCGCCGACATCGACCGCGGTCTCCGCGAACGCCAGGAGCTCTCCATCGAAGACCAGCAGCTTCTCCACGGTACCACCGCCGCAGACCACCTGCGCCGAATAGAGCGCCGGAACCGGCACCAACGCCGCCAGATGGTCGGGAATCCGATCGCTGTCGGTGTCGACGAACACCAGGGATGCGCCTGCTCCTACGGTGTTGACGAGGTTCACGTAGAGGATTGCCGAGTCCTCGCAGTCTCCCTCCCCGTCCACGAGCGTCTCCAGCGGGTACCGCGGCTGCTCGAATCCCGCGGGATCGGAGCGATAGCGAATGCCACCCTGGACGAACGCGAGGGCAAGGCGGAGGAATGCCACCTCGTCTCCGTCGACGCCGTCGAGCAGTTCCCGGGCAAAGCGCTCCAGCGTGGGGTCGTCCAGACCGTCCTCAACGTACAGTTCGTAGCGGTAGCGATCGCTGAACGAGGATTGCCGCGACGCGTAGTTCTCGTAGAGCGCTTCGGGGATGAACAGATCCCACAGCTTCTCCTCGTTCTCGTACTGCCAAACGTAGCGACGCGCGAGGTAGCCCGGCGGCGGTTCCACCGCGTCAAACGACGCCATCGTTGCCGCCGTCGCTCCCTCGTTGTCGGTGACCTCGAGACGCGCGGTATGGCGCCCCGGCGTCGCGAAGGTGTGGACGACCGAGGCGCCGGTCGCCGCTCCTCCATCTCCAAAGCTCCACCGGTAGCTCGCAATGTCGCCGTCCGGGTCGTAGGAGTCCGCAGCATCGAGTCGGACGGTCAGGGGGATGTACCCATCGTAGTACGGTGCAGAGAACCGAGCGATCGGCGCTCGGTTCGTCCACAGCAGCGAACAGCCCCCCAGGGTAACAACCAGGATGCCTGCGAGGATCCCAAGCCGTCGCATCGTCTTCGCCTTCACAGCGCCCCCTCTCCGACCTCCCTGTTGATTATGAGCGACACGCCCCGGGACTCAACAACGGATCCGCGACGAGCGAGACGCGCGCCACGCGGGCAGTCCACGGAGCATTGCGTTGCAGGCTGTCCCCCTGACCTCCCAGTTCCTCCCTGCCACTCAGGAAAGGCCCTCCTGCGGACCGCGCCCACTGCTCGCTGAGATGGGGTTGGCGGAAACGCGGGCATCATCCCCTGCGGACCCCGCCCGTTGACCTGCCACACAGCCGCCGCTACCATGCTTCCGGCTTCGTGGGGGGAATCCTATGTACATGATCGTGGTGGGTGCAGGGTCCATCGGCGCGAGTCTCATCGACATCGCCGTCAAGGAGAAAAACAACGTCGTGCTCATCGAGGCCAACGAGGAGCGCGCCCGGCAGATCAGTTCGCGATACGACATCACCGTGCTCAATGACAACGCGACCACGGCCGACACGTTGAAAGAGGCGGGTGCCGAGCGCGCGGACGCGCTCATCGCCACCACCAGCGACGACGCCGTGAACCTGATGGTCGTGTCCATCGCCGAAGGACTGCAGATCCCGTCCATCGTTTCCATCGTCAATGAGGCCGATCACGCGGAGTTCTTCCGCAAGCTGGGCGCCAATGTCATGGAGAACCCCGAGGAGGTCGTAGCCAATCACCTGTACAACGCCGTCAAGCGTCCGCAGGTGCGGGACTACGTCGCATTATCCGACGGCGACCAGCTGTTCCGGCTCGCGATAGACGACGGCTCCCCGCTCGTGGGGCGCACGCTGTCCGACAGCGCGAAGCGCGGACTCATCCCGGAATCGATGCTCGCCGTCGCCGTGGAGCGCGCCGATACCAAGGTGGTGGCCACACCGGACACCGTCGTCGAAGGCGGGGATGTCGTCACGTTCTTCTCCCTGGATCGCCCGAGCGACGAGTTGGTTGACAAGCTCTCCGGATGAGAGCCCCCACGATCCGGGTCGGAAGCGATCTGCAAATCGTCATCCGCGACCTCGGGCTCCTCATCCCCGTGGTCGGCGTGATGGCGCTGGTATCCCTCATCGTGCCGCTTCGCTTCGGCGAGAGCTACGCCGCACTCCCGCTGCTGATGACTGCAGGCATCTCGTTCGCCCTGGGCGCCATGCTCTACTTGCCGTTCCGTCGGGCGGGAGAGGCGAGGCTCAAACACGGGATGATCATCGCCGGATTGGGGTGGCTCCTCGTCGCTGCTCTCGGCATGCTGCCGCTGTTGCTCACCGCGCAATTCGCGACGCAGGGGATCCTCGACCAGTTCCCATCGCTTGTGCACTTCACAACCCCGACGAACGCGTTCTTCGAGTCGGTCTCCGGCTATACCGGAACCGGGTTGACAATGGCAGCGAGAGCCGACCTCCTGCCGCGGACGCTGCAGTGGTGGCGCAGCTTCATGGAGTGGATTGGCGGTATGGGTGTGATCGTGCTCATGCTCGCCATCCTTGCCGGACCACGGCCCGGCGCTGCCACCTACAGTCTGTACTACGCCGAGGCCCGCGGAGAGAAGATCCACCCCAGCGTCTCCTCCACGCTGCGGACGATGTGGTGGATCTTCCTGCTGTACACGTTTGTCGGCGTGGTCGCACTGTGGGGTGCGGGGATGCCCATGTGGGAGGCGCTCAACCACGCGATGACAGGGATCTCCACGGGCGGCTTCAGCGTGACCGCGAACAGCATCGCGTCGTATCACAGCGTGGCAATCGAACTCGTCCTTCTGCCTATCATGCTGTTCGGAGCGGTCAGTTTCGCGGTGCACTACGAGCTGATGCAGGGCCGCGGTCAGGTTCTGTGGCGCGACGTTCAGACGCGTTGGCTGCTACTGTTGTGCGTGTTGGGGGTCGTGTTCCTCACCCTGGAGATGTGTGTGACGTTGGGGTGGCTACGCTCCCTGCGTGACAGCGCATTCCAGTTCGTTTCCGCAGTGACGTGCACCGGGTTCCAGACCGCCGATTTGCTGCGGTGGACGCCGACGGCCAAGCTGCTGCTCGCGGTCGCCATGGTCATCGGGGGAGCGGCAGGATCGACCGCCGGCGGGATCAAGATCATGCGCATGATCGTCCTCATGAAGGGCGTGCAGTGGCGGTTCCGCAAGATCATCTCTCCGCGGGGAGCGATCGTTCCGTTCCGCATCGGCCCCACGGCGGTGGACGAAGGGGAAGTGGGATCCCGCCTGGAAGACGCCGCCCTGATCACCTTCCTTTGGCTCGTGTTCCTCGGCCTTGGAATCGTCGTCCTGCTGCACACCACCTCGTCCACCGCGTTCAGCCTCTCCGACGTCGTGTTCGAGGTCGCGAGCGCCCAAGGGAATGTCGGCCTGTCCGTGGGCATCACATCGCCCACCATGTCCACGCTGGGCAAGCTTGTCCTGTGCTTCAACATGTGGATCGGGCGCCTGGAGATCATCCCCGTGCTCCTCTTCGTCCGCGCGTTGTTCCGCGGCGTTCAGTAACGGCAGCCACGCACCTTCATTGCGGTGTCGGCGGCCCCTGACGTATCCTTCCTTCTCGGCATCCATCGCCGTTCCTCGCGCCGATCCGGGCCTCCACAGGGGGCAGCTGCGCGCCGCCAACCCCGTCCAATGGCGGCGGTATGACGACAGGAGGAGATATGAAGGCAATCGTCTGCACGATCTGCATCCTCGGGCTGGCCGCGGGAGCGGTCGCGGCCGAGCAGGAGATCATGCCCCTTTCCGAGCTTCGGATCGGCATGACCGGCGTAGGGAAGACCATCGTCGCCGGAGAGGAGATCACCGAGTTCGCCGCCGAGATCCTCGGTGTGATCGACCAACCGGGCGAGGAGGGCGACTTCATCGTCGTACGCGTAAGCGGTGCAGCCATCGGCCGGGCGGGCGGAATCGCACAGGGGATGAGCGGCAGCCCGATCTACGTGGACGGGAAGCTGATCGGCGCGCTGAGCCGGGCGGCGACCTGGTCGAAGGAACTCATGCCGGTGGGCCTCGTCACGCCGATCGAGCCGATGCTCGCCGTCCTCGAGGCTGCGGATGCCGCTTCCTCCAGCGCTGCCGCCGAGGCGCTGCTCGATGCGCCCGTCCTTCTGTCTGTCGCCTCCCCGCTGGGTCTCGCGTTCAGTTCAGGAATCCCCGGAGCCATCGTGTCCGCGCCGCTCGCCGCCCCGGTGCTGTGCAGCGGACTGTCCGCCCGCGCGACCGCCAGCCTGATGGGAACCGGAGCGATCGACCGCCCTGGCGGGCTGTTCGGTGACTACGTCACGCTGTGGTCAGCCGCCACGGAGCCGCTGCGGATGTCCGGGCTGACACGGTTCGGTCTCAGCCTTTCCCCACTCGCCGCGGCGCCCAGTGCGACCTACGGCGATCCACAGGGGTTTGTCCCCGGCGGATCGATGGGGATCGCACTTGCCACAGGGGATGTGACCATCGGCGCCTTGGGAACGGTCACCTACCGCGACGGGGATCTGCTCCTCGGCTTCGGCCACCCGTTCCTCTCCAACGGTTCGTCACAGTTCCCCCTGACGGCGGTGCAGATCTTCGAGACGATGAAGGCGTACGACGCCTCATTCAAGCTCGGTTCGCTCGGACGGTCGCTGGGCACCGTACTCGAGGACCGCGTCGCCGCCGTGGCAGCCCGCGTCGGCAGCCAGCCGCCGATGGTCGCGCTCACGGTCGCCGCCGCTCTCGAGGACAGCCCCGAGAGCCCGGAGCGCACGTTCTCGGTGGCGCTCGTTCAGGAGTCGCGCCTGCTTCCGGAGCTGCTGTTCGCCGCCGGCGTCGCGACGATCGACGAAGCCCTGGGGCGCATCGGGCAGGGCACCGTAGAGGTGACGTTCACCCTCGACGGGGACGGCATGCCACGCCCGGTCACGCGCCGTGATGTGTTTCTCAGCGCGGTCGATATCGCAGCGTATCCCCCGTGGCAACTCGCCGAGATTGCTGCCTACTTTGAGTACAACCCGTTCGTCGACCCTGGATTGCACACGATCTCGATGACGCTGTCCCTGACGCAGGAGGTCCGCGCCATCCAGATCAGCCACCTCGAGCTCGACCAGCTCATCTACGCGCCAGGCGATACGGTCCACTACTCCCTCGAGCTGCAGACGTATCGCGGCGAGCGGCGCTTCGCGGAGGGGGATTTCCAGATTCCGACGGATCTGTACACGGACACGATCTCCGTCCGCGCGTACGGCGGCCCACGGCTGCGCACAGCAGGAGAGCTTCCTCGGAAGATCTCCTCGATCGAAGACATGATCGATCTGGTGGAAGCGCTCCCGAGCTACGACGTGCTGACCGTGGAGCTGTTCGCTCTCGATCTGCTGGCACCGTACGCCGAGGCATGGGTGGGTATCGACGCCATCGAGGTTCCTCTGGATGGGTATGTCGTGTACGACCATAGCGAGGTCGTCGCCTACCTGTTTGAGCAGGAGTAGCCCGTGTTCTCGCTCGGGGAGATCCTCCGGATCGTCGGGGGCGCACCGCACAGGACCGAGGCGGATGCGCTCGTTCGCAGTCCCCGCCGAGTGGTCCACGATTCGCGGCACGTGACTCCCGGCGATCTGTTCCTCGCCCTGCCCGGAGAACGCACCGATGGTCACGCGTTTCTCGCCGAGGCGTACGCGCGCGGAGCGTTCGCCGCGATCGTCTCCCGTGCCAGCGGGATCCCGGACACTGCGATCAACCTGATCGTCGTGAACGATCCGCTGGCCGCCCTTCTTGAACTCGCTTCCGCTTGGCGGCGGCAGCTTACGGGCACGTTCGTCGCGGTAACCGGGACCTGCGGCAAGACGACGACCAAAGCGCTCACGGCTCAGTTGGTTGAGGGGACTCACGTCACCTACGCGGCGCCGGAGAACTACAACACCGAGATTGGTGTCCCTCTGGCGCTGCTCGCGATGCCCAGGAGCGCAGAGGTCGGGCTGTTCGAGCTCGGCGCCGAGCGCCCCGGAGACATCGCACCGCTGGCGCGGCTCGTCGACCCCCAGTTCGTCGTCCTTACGCGAGTCGGGCACGGGCATCTGACGGGGTTCGGCAGCCTCGCCGCCGTCGCCGAGGAGAAGTGGAGCGCCGTCACCACCTCGCCACATCTCGTACGGCTCCTGGTGAATGCCGACGATCGCCGGCTGCGCCGACGCGCCGCTGATTGGCCCGGAGCACAGACCGCCTTCGGCGTCGAGTGCGGCACGCTGCGGGGAGCGGTGCGCGGGAGCCCGCCCCCGCTGCACGTTGCCATCGAGGATCCCCCGATGGAGCTATCGTGCGCCCTCGCCAGCCGGCATCACGTGACGGATCTTCTCGCTGCGGTCGCCGTCGCCCTGGAGCTTGGCGTCGCCCCCGACGACCTTCGCCAGCGGGCCACGGGCTTCCGTCCTGCGCCTCGTCGGCTGCAGCCGAAGCCCGCGCCGTTCGGCCTGTTGCTGGACGACAGCTACAACGCCAATCCGGAATCGACGTTCGCCGCTCTTGACGCATTGGCCGAGTACTCGGCAGCGATCCCCGGGCGCGCGTTCGTCTTTGGAGACATGCTCTCTCTGGGACGCGCTTCAGACCGCTGGCACCGCGCGGTGCTCCGACGCGCCATTCGGCTCGGCATCGATCCCATCATCCCTGTGGGCGAGCGAGCGACGCACGCGGCGAGCAGGCTCTCACCACTTCCGCAACAGCGCATCCACCTCGTCGGGCCGCGTTCCATCGAACACGAGATTCGCATCCTGCTGTCGCGACGGCCCCCCACGATCCTGCTGGTCAAAGGATCGCGTGCCGTCGGCCTCGACCGCCTCGTCGACGCGCTGGCCTCAGGCTGATCCGGCCGACAGCGTCTTGCCGTCCGCCGTGCTCTCCTCGTCGGAGCCGCCCTCCGCAGCCCCGCCGTTGTCCCCCTTCTCGTCCTTGAGCGCATCGCGGATCGCGTCCAGTCGCTCGACGACGCGCGCGAACACCGTGCCCTCGGGGAACGTCCCGTCGTCCGCCGCTTCTCCCGCCGGCAGTCCGGTGAGCGTTTCGATCCCCTCTTCGACGGTGCCCACGGAGTAGATGTGGAACTGCCCCTGCGACACGGCGTCCACCACCTCGTGCGCGAGCATGAGATTGTCCACGTTCTTCGCAGGGATCATCACGCCCTGGTCGCCGGTCAATCCCTTCGCGCGACAGACGCGGAAGAAGCCCTCGATCTTCTCGTTGACCCCGCCAATCGGCTGGATCTCGCCCTTTTGGTTGACCGATCCCGTCACGGCGATTCCCTGCTTCAACGGGACCCGCGCCAGACTCGATAGCAGCGCGTACAGCTCCGTGCTCGAGGCGCTGTCTCCATCGACCATCGAGTAGCTTTGCTCGAAGGCGAGGCTCGCCGCCAGGCTCAGCGGCTTGTCGGACGCGAACCGCTCTCCGAGGAAGCCTTTGAGGATCATGATCCCCTTCGTGTGAGAGTGCCCGCCCAGCTTCGCCTCGCGCTCGATGTCAACGATCCCGCCCTTCCCAGCGTGGACGACAGCCGTGATCCGCGATGGCTTGCCGAAGGCGTAATCTCCGAGCTGCAAGACGGCCAGACCGTTCACCTGACCGATCGACGCGCCTTCCGTATCCACGAGGATCTGGCCCCGTGAGATCATCTCGCGGATCTTCTCCTCGATTCGGTTACGGCGGTTGTCACGCTCGTCGACCGCCTTGAGCACGTGCTCCCCAGTGACGCTGGGGCTGTCCTCGGCCGTCGCCCAATACGACGCCTCCTTGATGATCGACGTCAGCGTTCCGAAGCGGCACGTCAGCTTCGTCTGATCCCCGGCCATCTCCGACGCGATGTCCACGATCCCCGCTACGCCATCCGGCGTGAACGGAAGAAGACTCGCGTCCTCATCACACCGCGCGCGGACGAACTGCGCCAACGCTTGCTCGTTGTCCTGCGACCGATCCATCTCGACGCCGAAGTCGCTCTTCACGGAGAATAGCTTCGGAAAGTCCTCGTCGTAGTAGTGAAGTAGTTCATAGATCTGCGGGCTACCGATGATGATCACCTTCACGCGGAGGGGGATCGGCTCCGGCTTCAGCCCTTCGGTGGAGGAGTAGCCGAGCATCTGCAGCGGGTCCTCCGTGCGGATCTCGCCGCGCTTGATGGCGATCTTCAACGCCTCCCAGCTAAGACCGCTGCGGAACAGGTTGTTCGCGTTGAGGACAAGGTAGCCCCCGTTGGCGCGGTGCAGCGACCCTGGCTTGATCATCGAGAAGTCCGTCATCGCCACACCCATCTGGATGCGCCGCTCGATCATGCCGAACAGGTTGGTGTAGGTCGCGTTCTGCTCCACGATGACCGGCGCGCCCTCGGTACTGCAGTGGTCCACGAGCACGTTGACGTGGTATCGCTTGAACGGATCACCCTGAAGCGCGGCGAATGGATTCGGAACCGCCATTCGCTTCGCCGCCTGGTTCCCTCCCTGCTGGAACTGCTCCAGATTCTCGGCGATGTCCTTGCGAACGTCAGCGAGAAACGCCACCGCCTTCTCGATCTCTCCGTAGCGGGTCGTGAGCTGGCCGAAGTGCGGCTCGATCATGAACAGCACTGCCTCTTTGGCGAGCTTGTTCACCTCTTCTTCCCGCTCCTCGTCGATCCGCGCGACCTCCTGCAGATGCTCCTGCACCAGGGACTGCACTTCGCCCTGCTTCTCACGGATCTTGCTGCGTTGCTCGTCCGACAGTGCCTCGTACTCCTCCTGGCTGAGCGGTTCCCCCCCGTCGCGCAACGGCAGGGTGTTGATGCCGATCGGCGTGCGTTGGATGGCGAAGCCGAGCTCCCGTGCCTGGCGCTCCATGTCGTCGAGCAGCTTCGTCCGCCGCTCCGTGTATCGTTCCGCAATCTTCTTGCCCCGAGCCTTGAACTCGTCCGACTCCAGGACCTTGGGGATCTCGCGCTTGAGTCTGGAGATCAGAGACTGCATGTCGTCGCGCAGCTGGCATCCCTTGCCAGCAGGCAGTTCGAGGTAGCAAGGGTTGTACGGGTTGTCAAAGTTGTGCACGAAGCACAGGTCGGGAGGTCGGGAAGCGTCGCGGCTGACGCGGCTGAGGAAGCCCTCCACGGCGGACATCTTCCCCGTGCCGGAGCCGCCGGCCACGTAGATGTTGTATCGGTTCTTCGCGTCGTTGATCCCAAGCCCCAGTTTGAGGGCTTCGATCGCGCGCTTCTGTCCGATGACCCCGTCGAGTGGTTCGATGTCTGCTGTGGTCTCAAAGGCAAATGCCGACGTGTCGCAGATTCGGCGAAGCTGCGCCGGCTTCAGTTCGTTGATCATGTGCCCCTCCCTTCGGTAGGATTGTAGCCCGGCGGTACGAGACGGTGCAACGACGATGGGTTCTGCTCTTTGCGGCGGTCATGGCGACCTGCTCCGCCGTCGTTCCTGCGGTCGGGACAGCGGTTACCCCGCTCATCGACCTCCCTCCGCAGCTCGCCTACGAGTCCACGGCGAACGCCCGCCTCGCCGACGCCGAGCACAGCGTCGATCTTCTCCTCTCGACCGGACGCCTCGACGGAGTCCGTTTGTGGGACACGCTGGCGGAGGCCTCCGAGCGCGGTGTGGCCGTCCGCGTTCTCGTCGATGCAAGCGATTGGGCCCCGGAGATCACGGAAGGGAACGAAGCGGTCATCTCCTCGTTGCGCGCCCGGGGCGTCGACGCCCGGTACGACCTGCCGGAGATCACGACACACGCCAAGCTGCTCATCATCGACCGCCGCATCGTCGTTGTGGGATCGTCAAACTGGAACCGCTACGCCCTCACTGAGCACCGGCAGGCGTCGCTGTTGGTGGAGGATCTCCAGGTCGCCGCTGCGTTCTCCGAGTACTTCGAACGCCTGTGGAACGATGAACTGCCCCCCGGCGGAATCGAGCTTCCTGCCGTATCGCTCCCGGTCGAGGCGCCCACGCTTCTTCCCCTGCCCGACACGGTGGACTCGACGCTGTACGCCGACGTCGTCCTGCGGTGCCTGCACGCCGCGCGGGAGAGCGTTCACGTGGTGATGTACCGCATGTCGTACTACTCCACATTCCGTGACAGCTTGTCCAACCAGCTTCTCCAGGCGCTCGTCGGCGCCTCTCGGCGGGGGCTCGATGTTCGCGTGATCCTCGACGACTGCGCACCGTATGAGAGCTCCCTTCGCGCCAATCTCGAGGCGGCAATGATGCTCCACTTCCAAGGAGTCGAGGTGCGAATGGATCGACCGGACGTGACGACCCACGCCAAGCTCGTCGTCGTCGACCGAGAGACCGTGTTCGTCGGCTCGACGAACTGGAACTACTACTCGCTGGAGCAAAACAACGAAGCGAGCGTCGCGGTGCTCGGAGCCCCGGACGTGGCCGCGCCGTTCGAGGCGTTCTTCGAGACGCTGTGGGTCACGTGCCGCGCTCTGCCATAGGGTCTGCGGCATGCGAGGGGGGCGGACGTTGCGGGGCGGTCCTTCGCCATCCCACGAAGCGGGCCGCGCACGGAGGGAGCCACCGCCTCAGCGGCCGGACGCTCCCAGCACCCGCAAGGATCATGATCAGCGCACTGCGTGCTGGGAAACGCTCACCCCACACGCTGCGACGCGTCTTGGGCGCACCTCGACCGGGGAGGCCTACGGCTCGTCCGCCGCGCCAGCGCGAAGATCGCACTCGATGCACCGCCACTCGATCTCCCCGGAGAGCGGCCGCCAGCGCACCGGAAGCATGACGCCACCACAGCGCGGACACGTCGCCGCCGACAGCGAAGCGGTCACAGGCCCAGCATCGGGTCCCGTGGCCACCATCGAGACCGGCTCCTCCATGATCAGATGGACATCGCCTGAGATCCCCGTGGGTGGCCCGTCCAACGATACGACTCCTTGGACCTCGACGGTGAGCCCACTGTGCGCAAGGTAGGCGAGCACGGCGAGTATCCCCGCCAGAAGAACAAGCATGACGGCGGTCGTCGCCGCCCTCGCGACCGAATTCAAAACACCGTCCTCCGAGCTTCGGCATCGAGAAGCAGATCCCACGTCGCGATCATGGTCATTGCGTCATCTCCTCGGCGCGGTCACGTCATCAACGCGACGCACTGTCAGCAGGCGTCCGTCCACGCGCTCCACGACAACCGATTCGCCCGTGAAGATCGCCTCCGCGGCACAGATCGCAGCCCATGTCTCGCCGCGTACACGAACCTGCCCGCGTGGGTGGAGATCCGTCGCCGCTACACCAGCTCGTCCGACCATCGCCGAAAGCCCGGTGGCCGCCCGAGCCCGTTGTGCCGTGAGCCCCTTGGCGATGACGAATGCAAACAACAGCGTGGTCACTCCGACCATGGACACGATCGTCACCCAAGACAGCCCCACGGCACGGTCCTGAACGTTGAAGAGGGTGACCGACCCTGCCGTGAGCGACACCACGCCGCCGGCCGTGAGAATGCCGTTGGTCGGGGTGAACGCATCGAGCACCATCAGCCCGACGCCAAACACAAGGAGAACCACACCCACCACGTTGATCGGGAGGATCTGCAGGCCAAGCATCGCGAGAGCGAGACAGACTCCGCCCGCCGCCAGACCGAATCCGACGCCGGGCTGGAAGAACTCGTAAATGAGCCCGTACAGGCCAAGGAGGAAGAGGATGTAGACGATGTTCGGATTCGCGAGGTGATCGAGAAGCCGCTCGCGCAAGGACGGCCGGATGGCACGGATCTCGCCCTGGGTGCTGATCTCCCGTCCGTCGGGGAGAAGGTATCCGTCCAGCGCCGCGAGGAGCGCCTCGAAGTCCTCGGCCATTAGATCGATCACATCCTGCGCCAACGCCTCGGTCGCCGTCAGTGAGCTCGCCTCACGAACAGCTGCCTCGGCCCACGAAACGTTGCGCCCCCGCCGCTCGGCCACCGAGCGGGCAAACGCCGCAGCATCGTTGATCGCCTTGCTGCTCGCGGCAGATGCTTCCTCCTCGCCGCCGAGCAGATCGACCGGCGTCGCAGCACCAATGTTCGTTCCCGGTGCCATCGCCGCGACGTCCGCCGCCAGCGTGATGAGCGCGCCCGCGGATGCGGCGCGGGCACCCGCCGGGGCGACGAATACCACGATGGGGATCTCGGCATCGAGTTGGGCGATGATGATGTCGCGCATAGCATCGGCGAGACCTCCAGGCGTGTTGAGTTCCACAACGAGCAGGGCGGCCTTCGCGGCTTCCGCTTCACGGATCGCGCGAACGACCAGATCCCGGCTGATAGGGTTGATCGTGCCCGACAGCGCGAGCCGGTAGACCGGCGCCGCCGACACGCTCAGCGCCAGGACCGCCATGCAGACGATCAAACACCCGGGAATACGCCACTTCATCGCAACGCATCCTATCCCCTGGCAGCGTGGAGCGCAACGCGATCCATCTGCGATCCTGTGCGGACGGCGTTGACCGGAACCGTACTGCGGCGTACGATCCTGGCTCCGCCCAGCCGACCGATCTGAATGCAAGCGGCGATCGTGAGGGAGCATGCTACGTGCCCTGCTGTTCGACTTCGACGGCCTCATCCTCGACACCGAAACGCCCTGCTACGAGGCGTGGAACGAGATCTTCAAGGAGCACGGCACGGCACTGCCTCAGGAGCTGTGGATCGACATCATCGGGCGTCCTCCCGGGGATCATGACCCGCTGGCGTTGCTCGAGAGCCGGATCGGCCGCAGCCTGGAACGAGAGCCCCTGCGGCAGCGGCATCGCGAACGGGAGCACCGGAGGATCCTCGAGCAACCTGTGCTGCCCGGCGTTCGGCAGTTGATCGCGGCGGCCAGCGCCGCATCGATGCGGCTCGCGGTCGCGTCGAGCTCTGAGCGCTCGTGGGTCGAGGAACACCTTGAGAGGATCGGACTGCTCAACGCCTTCGAGACGCTGGCCTGCGCGTCAGAAACGGTCCCCGGCAAGCCGTCCCCCGACGTGTACCTTGCCGCGATGCGTGCGCTGGACGTGCGCCCCGAGGAGTGCGTCGCACTGGAAGACTCGTTGAACGGGGTGGACGCCGCCGTGGCTGCCGGCATCCTGTGCGTCGCCGTACCCGGTCCGCTGCTTACGTCGCGACCGTTCCCCGCCGCCGCGCTGCGCGTGGACACCGTCGCCGAGTTGTCGATTTCCCGCCTGACCTCACTTCTCGGATCCGAGACGCTCTGATCGCGACGTCACGGTTCGGCGCGGTTCGCCCACGCCATGGCGCTCTTCACGGCTTCTCCGGCGTTTCTTCACAGCTCACCCACAACCCGCGCCTACGGTGAAGAGACGCCAAAGGCTGTGAATCCACCAAGAGCGCCGGGAGTTGCAGCCGCTGGATCGGTTCATGCAGGGGTGTCCGCCGACAGGAGGGCATGGTCAGCCCTCCGGGCGCGATCACAGGGGAGTTTTCTCCCCCTGCATCAGGGGATCGGCGCAGTTGAACCGGTCCCCTCCCCCTTGTGAGAGTTTGGCATCAGGTAGGCGATGAGAGGTTCGATGCCCGGCCGCCCTCGCTACACTCGGCGCCGCCCGAGGAGCTACGCTACGACGACGTCGCGCACGCCTCTGCGATGCATCCTCGTCGGCAACTCCGTCACGCAGCTTGTGTCGCGCTGCACGACGGCGCTGCAGGCCCTACTCCTTCTCGTGGCGATCCAGGTACTCAAGAATCGCCTCCACCACAAGGTAGTTGATCGAGCGGTCGCGCTTCTTGCTCAACCGCTCCAGTCTCGCCACGGGACGCTTGTCCATCTTCGATTTCGGGACGTAGATGGATAGCGTCTTGACAGCATCCTTCGCGGGCATCCGATTCACCCCCTGTTGTGCACAACACCTCTGCGCACGTGGAAAGTATACAGCACGAAGCCAACGAAGTGTAGCTTTCCTTGGGACTTTTCATTCTCGTGGTGAGGCAGAGCTCCTCGGTGATCTCCATCGCCACCGCTTGCGCGCTGCGCGACGTTCCTGGCGACGCTGTGCTGCTTCCGTGAGCCGTGTCGTGCGAGCGGCCGCCTCCAGCTCCCTCCGCTCCTGGGCTTCACGGCGAAGGGCTTCCAGTTCGCGGCCGGCCTCCAATGCCTCCGCGTCAGCCCCGAGGCAGCAGCTCAGCACGAGAGCCAACCCCCGGGACACAGCCAGGCGATCAAGGACCTGGGGGGCTGCATGGGCTGATAGGACGGACGTCAGCCCCTCCGCGTACCGGATGTGAAGGAGCACCCGTTGCGCCTCGGACGGGTGCACCCGTCCCCAACGAACGGAAAGCACGAGCCCCCGACCGCGCCTCGGATCATGCGGTACGACCTCAGCTCCCTCCGCGTCACGCCAGCAGTTCAGATCCTCCGCGGCATACTTGGCGAATGATCGGCAGCTCACCCAAGCGGTTTCGCCATCCACGGTCTCCTCCCTCTCCCGAGGACTGTAGCGCGCCACCGGCGTTCGCGCATCGCCCCCTCAACAGTCAATGATGGGCCGCCCTGCGCCGCGTTGGCCGAACCATCTCGACCGGCTAGAATCCGGGAAGCAGTTGAGAGCGTTTCGGAGGTGGAACCCATGGCCTTCGTTTCGAAGAAGGACCTCGTCGAGAAGCTACGGCCGTTGGTCGAGCAGCTCGCTCGCCTGCAAAGCGATCTTGAGGATCTGAGCGACGAGATCGATCGCGCCATTGGCGAGATCGACAACGAACTCGACGACGCGGAAGACTGATCGGGCAGCGAACGACCGAGGACCTTCATCTGTTCTCGTTCGCGACCCTGCAGCGCGCGCACCGGGCAGACCTTGCCCCGTTCGGGCGACACGAACCGGCTGGAGCACGTACTTGCCCGTCTCCGGCCTCACGGCGGTGAAGCATCGTGCCCGTCTACTCCTACTCCAAGCTGTCAACCTACGCTAGCTGCCCCTTGAAGTATCGATTCCGCTACGTCGAGCGCCGCAAGCCGGACGTCGGGCCGACGATCGAGGCGTATCTTGGCCAACGGGTGCACGAGACGTTGGAGTGGCTGCACGACCTCGTTCGCCATCACAAGCCACCCTCCCTTGAGGACATCCTCGCGCAATACGAGCAGCGCTGGGCTGCGGCATGGCGTGACGACGTACGGATCGTGAAGCAGGGCGTCGATGCCGCCTCCTATCGCGCCATCGGCGAAGAAGCGCTGCGCAAGTACGACAGACGCCATCGCCCGTTCGACCAGGGGATCGTCCTTGGCCTCGAGAAGCGGTTCCGCCTTCGCCTCGATGCTGAGCACACGCTCAGCGGAATCATCGACCGTCTGACGCTCATCAGCGACGGCGTCCTCGAAGTCCACGACTACAAGACCAGCGGCACCCTTCCCAGCCTCGAAGACGCCTCCGCCGACCGTCAGGCCGGCGTGTACGATCTCGCGGCGCATCACCTCTTCCCGGACGCACACGTGGTGCGCCTCGTATGGCACTACCTCCGGTTCGACCAGCGGCTAGTTACCGAGCGGACTCCACTCGAGCGCGAGGCGTTGGCGGCGGAGCTGCTGGGGGATATGAGACGCATCGAAGAGGCGACGGACTACCCGCCGCACGAAAGCGCCCTGTGCCATTGGTGCGAGTTCTGCTCCGTCTGCCCGGCCAAGGTTCACAGGCACAAGCTCGACACGCTCGACGCCGGCCAACGGCAGGCCGAGCCAGGCGTCGTCCTCGTCGATCGCCTCGTGCGCCTTCGCGCGGCGTTGCGGGCGCAACGCCGCGATCTGGAGACGGAGATCGAGGAAGCCGAAGGCCAACTGGCGGCGTACGCCGCACAGGAAGGCTTGACCACCGTTCTCGGAAGTGAGTTCGAGGCGACGATCGATCGTCAGCCCAGGCTGTCCTTCCCTGCCAAAGGGGATCCTCAACGCGAGGCATTGGAGAAGGCTGTGCGCAAGGAGGGGCTATGGGAGCGTGTCGCCGATCTTGGAGTAGTCCAGCTGCGGGCTCTTCTCGAAGACGGGGGGATCGCCGAGGACGCGGCGGCCCACCTGCGGGACTTCGCTACCGTTGAGCCTCACATCAGCGTGCGCCTCCGGCGCCGGACGAGCCGCCCGGCGCCGGAGTGACACCTCTGCTCTTCCCCGCGTCAGACCGCCCTCAGCAAGACGCTACAACGAGCCCGCGAGGGCGGCATCGAGGTCCGAAGACCACTCGGTAGCACCTTCCGCCCCGATGCGGATGTACGTCTCCCCCGCGCGGAGGATCACGGCATCACCGAGGGCCAGGTGCGGCGCGACCCACGACGCTCGCACGAGCAGTTCGAAGTACGCCGAACCGAAGACCGCGATGTCCACGGTCTCCTCATCGATGTACTCGCTGTCCGTCCACACCCCGTGGCGCAGGAAGTACACTCGATCCTCCACGGCGCGGACCGACACGCCGCCGGAATACACGGTCTCCGCCCCAGCAAGGTCTCGAAGCGCATTGCTGGACTGCACCGCCTGCGAGCCGGCCGCCGGCGCCGAGGTTGCTGTGCCCAGACGCATCGCCATTTCCTCGTCGGTGTACGCCTCCGCGCCTTCTTCGACGAGGAACGACGTATACGGGGTGATGATGCCGTAGCGCTGACTGAGCCGGATCACCTCGTCGACCAGCTCCTCGCTCTCTCCGTACAGCCGGATCTGATCGATGAGGAACGCGATCCTTCGTGCTGCCCACAGCCTCGGGAGGAAGCTCTCCGCCAGGTCGACCTCGGGGAAAGCCCGCTCGTAGACGTGGATGGTCTCCGCGTCTCCCACGCGGCCGGCCAGCGTGACCTCGGACGGTCCGGCGTCGCGATAGCGGCCCACGAGCAGCACCTGACTTCCGCGGAAGACATCGGGAAGCGTCGCCGGATGGACATCGTAGACATCGACCCCGGCAATCGACACCTTAGGATCCGAGAGCACAGGCGAGGAGATCTTCAGGTAGAACGTCGACAGCACCACCTCGAGATTGTCCCCGGGGAGCACGTAGGTCGTTGCCCCGCGGTTCTCCTGAGAGAGCCGATCAAGGAGCACGGTGTTCACGTTGTAACCGACGCCGAAGCAGAACAGGCGGGCGCCGGCTCGATTGGCCACCGCTGCGTGCTCGGCGATCGTCACCGGATCCGCTACACCTACGGTGGGCTCGCCATCGGTGAGGAAGACGACCATGGCCGGGCGCTCGCTGGGCTCGATCATCGATAGGGCCACCTGCAGCACTTCGTCGATGTTCGTGCCCCCCGTAGCGTCCACGCCCTGCACCCACGACACCGCAGCGCGAATCGCGTCCACGGAGACCGGCGTCAGCTCCGAGTGCAGTGCCTCGACCGCATCGTTGAACGAGAGCACGGCGAAGCGATCCTCCGGGGAGAGATTCTCCAGGATGAACGACAATGCGCGCTTTGCCTGCTCGATCTTCTCCCCGCTCATGCTGCCGGAGCGATCGACAACGACGACGATGTCTTTGGGAAGCGCATCCACCGCATCATCCCAGCGGGGGTTGATGAGCATCAGGAAGTAGCCGTCCTCGCCGGGAGCCCGGTAGGTGACGAGTGTCATCCCCATATCCTCGGGAAAGGTAGAGTAGTACAAGAGGAAGTCGGTGGTCGGCAGTACGTGGGTTTCGTCGTGGTCGGCGGCCGCTGCTGTGTCCGCGCTGCGAATCACCGAGATCGGGTGCGTCGGCGAGTACACCGCTCGCAGCGGCGTTGATGTCTGTAGATCCACATGGAGGTGTAACGACTCCAAAGGTCGTGCCGAGAAGCGCTCCGTGTCCAGAGGGTACCTGTAGCGATAGACCCCGGCATCGGGCGTGAGCAACTCGTGGTAGGTGATTTCGATCCTTCGTTCACCGCCAGGCGGGATCGGGAATACCCTAGCCGACAGTGTGTCACGCCCAACGTACTCAAGGAGCGCAGGATCGATGATCCTTCGAACGTAATCCTCGTAGATGGCGCGCGCCTCGTCCGCCGGAAGCACGGAGCCTTCCAGCGGCTCGCCGTCGACCCACAGCGTGAACCCGGTGACCACAGCCCCCGCAGGCAGGGGGAAGACATACCGGCCCTCGATCGCCACCGGCGCGTCGTTTCGGAAGAGCTGGTCGACGCAGGTTGTCACCATCCCGTCGCGGATCTCCACCGAGACGTCGTGATAGACCACGCTCAGCCACCCCAGCTCCGGGTGATCGGGGAGGATCAACCCATCGGCGACCAACGGGGCTGACAGAACGGCCATCGTCACCAGCAGAGTGGCGAACACTGATGTCACGAACCTCATGGTGTTTCCTCCGTCGCTCGTTTGCTGATGTACACCGTCATTCAGTCGGGGGTTCCCGGCGGTGCGCGTTCAGCCCGCCGGCAGCAGGCCGACGATCCTCGACAGAGGTTCGATGTCCTCATCGCTGAACTGCCGTGGCTGCGCAGCATCGACGTCCAACACGGCCGCAACGCGATCGCCGACGAGCCAAGGGACAACGATCTCGCTTCGCGCACGGGGATCGCACGCGATGTGACCGGGGAACGTATGGACGTCATCGACCACCACCGCTCGACTCGTCAACACCGCTTGCAGGCAGACCCCTCCGGCGCGGAGTACCTGGCACGCCACCGGCCCTTGGTACGGCCCGACGTAGAGGGCGTCATCTTCCGCCACGAGGTAGAAGCCGGTCCACAGGTGGTGCGGCATCTTGGCGTGGAGCACAGCGCAAATCGTCGCCATCGCCGCCGTCACGTTGGGCGACGTACCCACGATCAGTCCGCGCAGCTGCTCGTAGATCCGTTCGTAGCGTGCGTGCCGACGCTCGTCCATCCGGCCTCCTCTCGCCGCGTTCGCCATTGTACGCTCCCGCACCGGCACAGCATGTTGACGACCTGCGGGCCGATCGCGTACCGTGCCTGGGTAGCCATCCGCCGTACGAGGAAGGAGTCCGCAACCGATGCCGGACAAGCCGGAGACGCAAGCTCCCGTGATCATCTCCAAGCCGGCAGCCGGCACGGCGCGGACCGTGTGGCGTTCTCTGTTCCTCGTCGCGGTCGGCGGCATCGGCGGGGTGCTCGGCTTCGTCACCGGATCGGACTACGGCGACGTGTTCGCCCCCACGTTTCGCTTCGTTGGGCTGGAAGGCCACGTAGCGACCCGCACGCTGGGCGCGTTGACATGCGCCGTCGTCGCAGCGTCCCTGACCTTTCTCGCCCTTCTCGCCTTCCGCCGACGTCCACGCGCCTTCCTCCTCGCCGCCATCGGGATCGTCATCGGCCTACTGCTCACCGAACCGCTGCTGTTCGCCGCGCTACCGCCCCATCATGGCCTGCTTCCCTTGGCCTACGGGGCTGCTGGGCTGGTCGGCGGAGCTGCCGGCGCATCGCTCGGCGCGTTCTCCTCGCGGCGACGCGCGGCGCCTCCCGAGTAGCCGTCCCTCGGGGCATAGCGGGACCCATGGCCGTTCGGCATTGAGCCCTCTGCGCTGGGATCGGGAACGAAGAGCAACGACGCGAGGCAGGCCACCAGCAACGCCGCCCCAGCAGCAAACGACGCGGCATAACCGAAGCTCCCCGTGAGGACGCCGCTCCCGACGCCGGCGAGAATCCAGCCCAGTCCCGCCACGGCGTTGTACAGACCCAGCGCCAGGCCTCGGTTCTCGCGTCGCGCCAGCCGGGAGATCAGCGCTACCCCGGACAACTGGAAGTACGACCACGACAACCCGTACGCAAAGAATGCAGCGGCCAAAAGCCACGAAGGCGCGGCCACGGACGTTGCCGTCAGCACGGCGGCCCCGGAGAACAGCAGGAGGCGACCACCGCTGGCCAGCATCTGAATCCGGCGATTGCCCAACCGCTTGATCCTCCTTGAAGCAAGAGGATACGCGAGGACGATCGCCACGTGCTGAATGAGAAAGTAGGCGAACACAACAGAGGGCGGCACGCCGAATCGGTCCGACAGCGCGAGGGGAAGCGGGATCGCGAACAGCCCAAATCCGACGAACGCCAGAAGCGTGACCACGAGGAATCGCTTCGTCCCGGAGTGGAACCCAGACTCGCCAAACAGGCGCCGCCAAACGAGAACGGGGGCCAAGCGGTGATAAAGATGCTGCGGGCTGAAGCTACCCCGGTCCGTGAGGAAGCTGCCAACAGCGAGGATCACCCCGCGGAAACGCCTTGCGGTGAACCGGGGCACGGTCCGAGGCACGGTGAGCGCGGCGGTGATGGCGGCACTCAGCTGCAGACCGGCGATCAGCAGAAACAGCATGCGGATCGCCGCAGCTTCGCCCGTGAGACGGGGGAGCGCGGCGAGCAATGCGCCGCCAAGTCCAAGCCCGCCGACCCATCCCAACGCACCGATCTGGTTCAGCTGCCCGATCTTCGCCTCCCACATGGCTTTTGGGCGGTTCTCGATCACGACGAGGACGGTGACGGAGGCGTTCGCCACCCAGAACAGGTTTAGGAGCATGTTGGCCAACAGCAGCGAGGAGTAGGAGCCCACCGTCCACAGGGAGGCATGCAACGCTCCCGTGACCGCGTAGCTGGCGACGATGAACAGCTTCCTCCGATGCGCCGCATCGGACAGCCGCCCCCAGGTCAGGCTCCCGATGACACCCATGAGGCTGACCGACGCGGCGAGCCATCCAAGCTCGGACGTCGGACGCCCGAGCACCCGCGACAGCAGCAGCGGGATGAGCACAGAGGACGTACCCATCCCCATGTTCGCCAGGGCGACGGCGGCGTACCACGGTTCCGCTTCCGTCCACCAAGTCTTCCAAGATCTGACCATGACCCACTTCCGAGACGTCCGATGCCACCCCTGCGCAGCAGCCAAGGAGAACGCGGAAGTGTACGGCGAGTCAGCATGCTATCAAAGAAGCGTCAAACGAGTGGCCTGGCACCGGTCGAGCGCATGCGCCGAACACGGTGCGAAGGGACGGAGGGCCTCCGGCAGCAGAGCGCTTCGTTCGGGAATCGAAGGGTCATGCCGGCGCGAATACGCGCCATCCCGGACTACATCGGCGGCGTGCCTGTCTGGAGACGAGCGCGATAGCATTCGCCATCAATGTAGCCGAACCACAGCTCGAACACGCCCGTGCCGTACGTTTCGATGGGAACATCATAGGTGTACACGCCAGCCTCCTCGTCGAACCCCAGCGGCCAAACATTCCACACGATGAGGAGCACTTCGTCGCCGCGCACGCGCAGCTCGACAAGGGTGACGGTGGATCCCGGGATGCCGACCACATCTCCGTGGGCGTCCGTGATGAGAATCTCCCCGGCGGGGGGAACTCCCGAGACGTCCTCCTCCGGCGGCCACGGCGCGCCGCCACCGGCGGGAGACAGCAAGCCCGCATCGTAGTCGACACGGTAGCGTACGGTGACCGCCGACGTGCGCCCCAACATGTCGGTGGCGACAACGGAGTAGCTCTGCCAACCAGGCTCCGAGGTGTCGATCGGCTCCGCGGAGGCGGTGCTTGCGGTAACGGACATCAGCGGCAGCGAACCGGGCCGGACCGTCCACCATGCCGCTACATCCTCATTCATCGGGTACGCAGCATGCTGCTCGGGTATCCACACCACAACAACGGGCAGACCCGGCGTCGGATCGTGAAGATCCTCACCGCGCCCGCCAACGAGAACGGCCAAGAACAGCGTCACGGCCACTCCCGCCACCACGGCCCATCGCACGCCAGAAGGCAAATGCAACCACCCCGTCGGTGTTAGCTGAAGCGATTCGGCGGCTCGGCTGCCCTGACGGGCCCGTGGCTTTGTGCCCCCACCTTGCGATGGGTTTACCCTTTCGTACCGTAGAACGGATCCTACTCGAACGGCAAGGTGCTGGCAACGGACTACGTCGCCTCACCCGAAGAGGCCCCGAACCGGAACGGAGGCGTCCGGCCGCTCGCTCGGCGCCTGCGAAGAAGGCGGAGCGTTGGCCATCGTAGCCCTCGAGGTGACTCCGTTCGATGCCAATACCGGCGGGTACGCGCTGGACTACGATCTCTCCGACATGCGCCGGGCGCCCACGAGCGTCTTCCTCGGCATCGACGACGGGAACTCGACGCTGGTGATGTTCGACATCGTGGCCGCGGAGTAGCCCCGCGCGGCAACGATGGGGTGTGCGCAGCAGGGGCCAGGGACGGCCCGCGGTGTGTCTCTGCCGCAGGCAGGCCGCAAACGTCCCACGACCGCTTGCCCTGAGCCGAGCGCCGCGCGATCATCCTCCCGATGCGCTCCCCCACGACACGCCGCCGCGAGAGGCTCCAGGCGATGCCGCTTCCCGACGTCTGGCTCCGAGAGTTCTGTGGGATCCCTCTGTATCGGAGGCTTCCTGTTTCGGATCGCGCAGAGCTGGGCGGCGTGGTGCAGATCCTCGCGGCCGAGAAGCGATGGGAGGGTGCTGCTGGTCTTTCCGTGTCCCTCGAGATGAAGCTGACGATCCTCGCCCAGGCGGCGATCCTTCTCCTGCATCGCCGGACCCGCTACTTCCCGCTCTTGCGTAGCATCATCGTCTATCCGGCGTCGTACGACGTCGTCGAGGAGGTGGAGACGGAAGACGGCTTCGTCGAGGAAATCGACGAGTCCCGAGCCGGCGAGGCGTGGTCGTCGGGCGCGGTCGTGCTCTCCTGGGACGACGTCCTTCGCGACCTCACCCATCCCCAGGAGAATGTAGTGCTGCACGAGTTCGCCCACCAGCTCGACGCAGAGGACGGAGCGCTCAATGGGGCCCCGATCCTGCCGACACGCGCCCTCCGTGAGCGGTGGACGGCCGCGATGACTGTGGCCTTCGAGCGCCTTCGCCACGCCGTCGATCGCGAACAAGAGACCCTTCTGGATCCCTACGGCGCCGACGACCCGGCGGAGTTCTTCGCCGTAGCCACGGAAATGTTCTTCCTCCGGCCACTGGCGTTGCAGGCGGAGGAGCGCGACGTGTTCGATCTGCTTCGCGACTTCTTCCACCAGGATCCGGCACGGTGGTAGCCCGCAACACCCGACGGGCCCGGCGATGGCTCACGGCATGGGATCGAGTTCGACCTTCCTCCCCCGGGGGTACAATGGCCACGCGGACGGCTGTCCCGCGACGCCGCCGAGGATGGAAGTGAGGGAGGCAACGCACGAGGAGGATATGCCATGAGCAAGGGTAATCGGTACGCGTTCTTCGGCGGAGAGATCGTGCCCATCGCCGATGCAAGGATCAGCATCATGACCTCGGCGCTTCACTACGGAACCGCAGTGTTCGAGGGCATCCGAGGCTATTGGTGCGAGCCCGAGCGGCGGATGTCGGTGTTCGCGCTCGACGAACACCTGCAGAGACTGCTGGTCAACAGCCGCTTCATGCACATGGATCTTCCCTACGAGCGGGGGACACTGCGCAGCGCCGTCCTCGAGCTGCTTGGGCGGGAGCGGTTCGAGACCGATTGCTACATCCGACCGCTCGCGTACAAGTCGAGCTGCGAGGTCGGGGTTCGCCTCCACAACCTCGATTGCGACTGCTGCATCTTCGCCGTCCCGTTCGGTCGCTACATCGACAAACCCGGCGGCATCCGTGCGATGACCTCCTCGTGGCGCCGCGTCGAGGACAACGCCATTCCGGCGCGCGCCAAGATCTCCGGCGCATACGCCAATTCCGCCCTGGCCAAGAGCGAGGCCGTGCGTAGCGGTTGCGACGAGGCGATCGTCCTAGCCGAGAATGGCCACGTGTCGGAGGCCAGCGCCGCCAACCTGTTCCTCGTGCGGGACGGCGTCCTCATCACCCCGCCGATCACAGACAACATCCTGGAGGGCATCGTGCGCGCGTTCGTCCTTCGACTCGCCCACGACGAGGGCCTCGTCGCCACGGAGCGCTCGGTCGATCGCAGCGAGCTCTACGCCGCGGATGAGATCTTCCTCACCGGAACAGGGATCGAGCTGACCGCCGTCATCGAACTCGACGGGCGCCGAATAGGAACCGGTCACGAGGGACCCGTCTTCGAACGCTTGGCGCAGCGGTTTGGCGACGCCGTGCGCGGCCGTGCACAGCGCTACGCCGACCTGTGCACCGCGGTGATCTACTCGAGCTGATGCCCGATCCGACGGACGGCCCAGGACCGCACAGCCCCTGATTCCTACGTGGCATCGATGCGCACGTCGATCCCGCAATCCCTGCCGAGAGCGACGAGGTGTTCGAGCTGCGAACTGGCCACAGGGGCCAACCCCTCGAGCCCGTACGTTCGCCCCAAACCCGAGTACTTCTGCGTTCCAAGCCGGTGATACGGCATGACCTCCACCCGACGCACCGAGCCCAGGCGCGACACGTGCTCGTAGATACGCCGCTGGACATCGGCATCGCTGTTGACACCCGGGACGTACGGAACGCGCACGATGATCTCCACCTCTGAGAACCCACGCGCCGCGCGCTCCAGGTTGGCGAGGATCTGCCGATTGTCGACGCCGGTCCAACGGCGATGCGCCTCCGCGTCAATGTGCTTCAGGTCGTAGAAAAGAAGATTCAAGTGCGCGAGGAGCGCCGCGAGATCATCCCAGGCTCCATGACCGCAGGTCTCCATCGCGGTGTGGATGCCCTCCCGCCGGCATGCCTCCAGGAGGGCCGCGGCGAACGGCCACTGATGGAGAGGCTCTCCCCCGGTGAGGGTGACTCCGCCGCCCGAGTGATCGTAGAACGCTCGGTCCCGCCGCAGGAGATTCATCAACTCGTCCACGGTGGTCTCGCGTCCAACCTGCTCTCGTGCGCCGTAGACGCAGGCATCCACGCAGCGCCCGCAACCGATGCAAGCGTCGACGTCGGTGATCAGGCCGAATGTGGCGTTTGCCGTGATCGCCGTGGATGGGCAGGCTTCAAGACAGCGTCCACACCCGACGCACCGGGAGCGGTGGTACATGATCTCCGGCTGGGGGCTATGTGATTCGGGGTTAGCGCACCACACACAGCGCAGCGGGCAGCCCTTGAGGAAGATCAAGCCGCGGATTCCTGGACCATCCCCCGTTGCGAACCGCTTCACGTCGAAGACCGTTCCCGTATGCGCGCGGTCGACCCGCTCCCGAGCGGCACTTGTCACAATCGACAGCCCCTAGCCGCCCCCGAAGGCGACGCGCTGGATGATGTCTTCTTGCAGCTCGCGATTGAGCGGCGCGAAGAACGCGCTGTAGCCCGCCACACGGACCATCAGGTCTCGATACTTGTCCGGATGCTCCTGGGCGTCACGCAGCGTCTTCGTGCCAATCACATTGAACTGCACGTGATACTGATGGTTCTCAAACAGCGTCTTCACCAACGCGTACGCCCGCATCCTTCCCTCTCGGGTCTTCAACGTTTCCGGGTTGAGCCGCATGTTGAAGATCGCGCCGCGCGAGAACCAGACGCTCGGGAGCTTGCTCACCGAGTTGATGCACGCCGTCGCGCCGTTCCGCTCGGCACCGCTTGCGGGAGAGATTCCGTTATTCAGGGGCTCCCCCGCGCGTCGGCCGCTCGGCAGCGCGCCGACCAGTTTCCCCATGGCGACATTCGCCGTGACCGAGCTCTGGCAATAGGCGAACGTCCCGATCCTCGGGCCCAGACCGTGCCGCGAATTGACGAACTCCGTCTGGTAGGCGGAGCCGATGTAGTCGGTGATGGCCACGGCCCACTTGTCCGCGCGATCGTCGTCGTTGCCGAACTTCGGCGCCTTGTTGACAAGCAGCTGGCGGATCTCCTCGCCCGTCGGCGACGTCGTCTGATCCTCGAAGTTCGTCTCCACAGCGTGCTTCAGCTGAGCGCCTGTGACCCACTCCTCGACGAAGACAGCGGTCTCGATGCCGGCCAACGCATCGCTGGCTGACATCGCGCCCACCGTCGGGCCCCCGTCGGTCGAGTAGATCGAACCGCCCTCGATCAGCGCCTTGCCTCGGCCTATGCAGTCCTCGATAAGCGACGATCGGAAGGCGTTCACGTCCTGAAGACGATGGATCTCGTCGTTGACGTGCTCGATCTTCACCTGCTGCTCCATGAAGTAGTGCAGTTGCTTCCTGTAGGCATCCCAGACGTCCTGCATCGACGCGAAGGTCGAGAGATCGCCGTCACCAGGGTGTAGCGTCACGCCGGAACTCGGATCCGTCCCGTTGTTCAGCGCGATCTCCAGCACCTTGGCCTTGTTCAGCCGCGGCCCCTTGCAGGCGAAGTCCCACTTGCCGGGGATCGATGCCTCGATGCATCCGACGGGCGCCCAGTTCCAGATATCACTGGATGCAGCGCCGAGCGCTTTGAGCATGCGCATCACGCCGGGATCGTTGTAGAACGCAGGCATGCCCCCGCCGTGAACCTGGACGGCCTCGAACGCGCGATCCATCAGCTCCAGAGGGGTGCGCTCGTGCCACTTGAGCGACACCGACGGCTTGGGCAGTCGCATGTTCTCCGTCGCATCGAGCACGATGTAGGTCATCTCGTTCGTCGCGTCCTGGCCGTCCTGCGTCTGCCCGCCGATGGCGAGGTTGATCGCCATGTGATAGCCGGGGAAGAACTTCGCGCCCTCCCACGAGCGGAAGATGTTCATCTCGTTGACCTTGATGAACAGGTTCTCGACGAGTTCGAGCGCCTGATCCCGCGTCATGATTCCGCTCTTGATGTCCCGCTCGTAGTACGGCCACAACACCTGATCAAATCGGCCGAAGGAGATGGCGATCCCGTTGGTCTCGATCTGTATGCAGCAGTGGATGAACCAGATCGCCTGAAGCGCCTGCCAGAAGGTCGTAGGCGGGTGCTCGGGAACGCGGCGGCAGTTCGCGGCCATCGCTTCCAGCTCCACCTTGCGCTCTGCACTTGTCTCGGAGGCCGCAAGCTCGTCCAGCATCTCGGCGAAGCGGTGCGCAAACCCGATGACGGCGCGGTTGCCCATGATCGCCGCATCGAGGAACCACTTCTGCTTCGCGGCTCCCGGCTGCGTCAGGTCGAGATTGGCGATGCGCTTCTCCGCTCGGGAGATGAGCCCGCCGAGCCCTTCGTCGAGGAGGTTCGCGTAGTTGGGAAGGACATTCCCGAATCCGTTCTGCGTTACCCAGTCGTCGTCGATAGCGGCGATGTCCCACGCCTTTCGTGCCTCGTCTGGGATCAGGCCGCGAACGGTCTTGAACAGCGTCTTGTTCCGCCAGTAATCTATGGCCTCGAGGATCTCGGCCTTCGTCTCCTCATCGTACTCGTAGACATCATTGGGGCGCTCCCACATGTGGAACGGGTCACCCTCGAACTCCTTGAGGATCCATTCGACCGAGTACTCGGGGAAGACCGGTGCGGCACGCGGACGCTGCGCCTGGTTGCCGACGATGAGTTCCCCGTCGCGAATGTAGAGGCTCATCGCTCCGAGCACCTCGGAGAACGCCTTGGCGCGACGCAGCACGATCGGCTGTCCCTCGCTGGTCTTCATCGATGCTGTGAACAGTCTCGCCCGCTCCGAACAGATCGAGGGCGTGATCCCTAGTAGCTCATCCCGCAGCGTCGTCGTACGTACCGTCATCGATCCTCCTCCCCTCAGGCTTCGATTCTATCCCAAACGGGAACAGTTACAATCCGATACATCTTCTAATGCACGCCGTGGCCCGCCACCTCAGGTGAACCTTCCCGACGACACCCTCATCGTCCAACCGCACACGGCGTTTGGCAACCGCGCGGCCGGAGCCTCTCACGATTCCCTCCCTCGCCGGGCGACCGCTCCGCATCCTGGTTGGCCCTCAGCGACCTCCAGGATCCGTTCCCACGACAAAGCCCGAACGGACGTCAGCGTAGCCGTGGGCTTCGCAGGACTGATTGCGATGTCGGCGGCGCGGGACACGCCGGTGAGGACGAGGACGGAGTCCGCGCCGACGGCGTCCGCGGCAGCGATGTCCGTGCCGAGATTGTCTCCCACGAAGAGGCAGCTCGAGGGATCGCCGATCTCCCAGCGATCCAGCGCGGTGAGGACCGCCCACGGGTCCGGCTTGCCGCAGAGGCGAGCGGGCTCGAACCCCATTCCGCGGAAGAATCCGACGTACGCGCCGGCGGCCGGCCGCAGCCCATCCTGTGCGGGATACGTCGGATCCTCGTTGGTGGCGACGAGGCCAGCGCCTTGCAGTGCGGCGCGCAGGCCTCGCACCATGCGCTCGCGCGTCAGGCTTCGGTCGACCCCGATGACGACGACGTCCGCGTCGGCGCTGTCCACGATCTCGTGTCCACAGCTTGCCAGGCCCGCCGCCAGCTCGTCCGAGGTGAGTGCAAGGATTCGCTTCCTCCTTCCACAACCGGCCACGTACTCGATGACGATATCCGCGGAACTGATGATCTCATGAGGCTCAACGGTGAAGCCGAAGCTCCTGAGGCGATCTGCGAGCGTGGCCGCGCGTCGCTCGCCGTTGTTGGACAGGAAGCGACACGCAACACCCTCACGCAGCCGGTTGACCGCGTCCACGGCGCCGGGGATTGCGGTCCTCCCGCGGAACAAGGTGCCGTCGAGATCGAAGATCACGGCCTCGTACGGAGCCCCGGCTCCTGTCAACGCCCCGCCTGCGCTCTCAGGGCATCACGGTTGAGAACGTTCTCCGGGTATTCGCCCCCGAGCACACGGAGGATCGTCTCCGCACAGCGCTGAGCCATGCACTCCATCGCCTCAACCGTGTACGCCCCGATGTGCGGCGTGGCGATGACATTGTCCAAGCCGAGGAGAGGGCTCTGCTGCGGCGGCTCCGTGGCGAACACATCCACGGCTGCCCCAGCAAGCCGTTCGGCAGCAAGATGCTCGGCGAGTGCTGCCTCATCCACAAGCTCTCCGCGGGCGATGTTGATGAGGAACGCCGACGGCTTCATCCAGCGAAGCTGCTCGACCGAGATGAGATCGCGCGTCGCCTCGATGAGCGGAACGTGGAGCGTCACCACGTCGGCCTCGCGAAGGAGGCGCTCGAGCGGCACGTACTCAATCCCCGCGTTCGCGGCAAAGGTGTCGTCCTCGTAGACGTCGAACGCCAGTACGCGGCTCCCGAACCCAGAAAGACGGCGGATGACGGCGCGGCCGATGCGCCCGGTACCGACGACGCCCACCGTGAGCCGTCCCAGCTCGTTCCCGATGAACCGCTCCCATCCCCCCGACTTCGTGGATGCGGCAGCGGGGACGACCGCGCGAAGCAGGGCAAGCATGAACGCGAGGGTCAGGTCAGCGACGGCCTCCGTGTTCGTTCCCGGAGCATTGGCCACGGCGATGCCCAGCTCGCTTGCGGCTTCGAGATCGATGTTGTCGACCCCGACGCCGTGTTTCTGCACCATGCGGAGGTTGGCGCTGGCCTCAAGAACGCGGCGTGAGACCGGTTCCGCTCCAGAGAGTAGGACATCAGGGCCGACAGACCCAACGAGTCCCGCGAGTGTGGCTTCATCGAGTGGCCGATGTTCGGGACCGACCCTATGGACCGTGGCGCCTCCTTCCTCAAGGAGCCGCTGGCCGATGGGCGCGATCTGCCCAAACGACCTCGAGCTGACCAACACGACCGCCAATACGGCCTCCTCTCGCGAATCCGCTACAGGGATGCTCCGAGCGCTCTGAACTCCGACATCGCGCGCTGGACCAGGGATGCCTCCGGCAGCGTGAACGGCAGCCGCGGATAGCCGGCGTTGATCCCTCGCTCGCGAAGCACCGCCTGGATCATCGGAAGTGTCGGTGCGAGATGCATGATGTCCCGCATCTTCGACACCGTCTCCTGGAGCTGCGCGGCCCGCGCCATGTCACCCTTCTTCGTGGCCTGGAACAGCTCCACCACCGGCTCCGGAATCGCGTTCGCAAGACCGCAGACAGCAGCGTGGGCCCCCATGCTCACGGCGGGAAGAATCAACGCCTCGGTGCCGATGACAGGGATGAAGTCCGGCTTGGCGACGGCCCACATCTGCTCCCAGAACACCAGGATCTCGAAGCTGGAGTCCTTGATCCCGTCGATGCCCAAGTCGACCAGCTTGGAGAGCATGGACGGAGTGACGGATACGCCTGTCGCTTTGGGGTTGTTGTACACAAAGACGGGAATCGACACGGCGGCGCGAAGCTCCTTGAAATGCCTGAGAACTGCGGGCTCGCGGAACCCGTAGTAGATCGGAGGGACGGCGGCCACCGCATCCGCACCGGCCGTCTCGGCGTGTTTCGCGAGATCCACGACGGAGCGTGTGGAGCAACCGCCCACGTGGATGATGACGGGGATCCTGCCGTTCACTTCGTTGATGACGTCTTCCGCGACGTGCTTGCGCTCCTCCGCCGTCATCAGCGGGCCTGAGCCATAGGTTCCGCAGGGGTAGAAGCCCTGCACCTTGTCCACGAGGAACGTGGTGATCTCCTTCTGCGCCGCCGGATCGTAGTCCCCGTCTTTGGTGAATCCCGTCAACAGCGGCGGGATGATGCCCGTGATCTTCTTGTCCACGTTGCTCCTCCTCTTGTGGTTGTGCTATGGCCCTGCCGGCGTCTCACCGGCGTAGATCTCCAGCTGAATCGCTCTCAGCCGCTCCGGCGTCGGATGGCCGGTGGCGATGTCCCAGCCACGTTCGTCGTAGTAGTCGTCGAGCATCCGCGCCAGATCGTCTCGCGAAAGCACCTTTGTCTCGAAGTAATCCTTCATCTCGATGGCGCCCTCTGGCGCCTGCATCGGCGTGAACCAGACATCGGGGGGCTGGTCGTCGGCGCGCGTGAAGCCATCGCGCGCGTTGATCAGCTTGGCGAGATTGCTGACGCGCTCTCCACGGGCGATCAGCTCCCGCGCGGTGACCTCGTCTCCCACAGCGGCGCTGTACAGCCGCGCCATTTCGTCTGCGAAGACGAGCGCTTGGTACGTGTAGATCGTACACAGGCCAAGCGCATTCTTGACGCGCATCAGATCCTCCATGTACGCGGTATACCGACCGACGTTGAACTTCCCCGCGTACGTCGAGACACGGAAGATCCTCGCCATCGTCTCGTCGGAAAGCCCCCAGTGCTCGACTTGCTCCCGGATCTCCTCCAGCGACTTGCCCCGTGAGTTCGTCCGCGTGTGAGCGCCCCCGTGATGCGGACGTGGCCGTGTCAGGAACGTCATCATCAACGGATGGAATCTTGATGGCCGCGCATCGTAGATGAAATCCATCCCTTTGCAGACGCCCGCGTACCAGTACTCCTGCGGGTCAGGTCCGAGAACCTCCTTGACGCGATACCAGCCGTCGGCGAGCACGTCCCCGATCCCCTCGCGCTCGGCCGTCATCCGGAACAGCCGCTCGTACGTGGCGTAGGTCCGTGTCAGTTCAAATCCAGCGTCCTCCGCAGAGATACGGCCGCGCTCGTACATCCGCGTCACGAAGTCGATGAGCCGCATGGTGGTGTAGTAGTCAATCCCCGAGTGCGTGTTGGCTTCGCTCACGAGGTGAATCATCTTTCGATCGTCCTCGATCCCCAGCAGCTGGCCGGACGTCGCGCTCTTGCTGTACGGCGAGCCCAGCCCCTGCTCGCCGCCGAATTCCCCGTCCGGGATCTGCCAGCGGAGGCGGCAGCTCAACGGGCAGCTCGCGCAGGCGATGACGGAGCGCAACGATTCGAGCCGCTTCTCCTCGCCATACAGCTCATCCCATCGGTCTTTCGTCCACATCCCTGGGTTCTGCGTGTGCTTGAATGTAGACCATCCGGCCGCCAGACCGAGCTTGATCCAGTGATCGTGTCGCGGCCAGGTCGCCGCACGCTGGATCAACTCATTCGACAGGTCGTTGTACGCCTGAGGATCGGCCACACGCACGCCCCCCGTGCCCCGCGCCACAATCGCCTTGACGTTCTTCGATCCGAGTACGGCGCCGAGGCCGCCGCGGCCCAGGGAGTTCGTTCGGTCGACGATGGTGATCGCGTTTCGGACCATCTTCTCGCCTGCGGTTCCGATCGCGAGCACCCCGGCATCGCTTCCCTTGCGACGCACAAGCTCGACCGATACCTCGTCGATTCCCCGTCCCCACAGATCCTCGGCGTCCTCGATGACCACACCGCCATCGCCGACAGCGAGGACGACCGGCCGTGAGGCTCTTCCAAGAATCACGAGGCGGTCACAGCCCGCCTGTCTCATCCCGACAGCGAAGTACCGCCCACCACTGGTACAGGAGCCTGTGTAGAACCGATGATCTTCCGAGGCGATCGTCGGGAACTTCGTGATCGCGGTCAGCTTCGAAGCGCCGATCGTCCTTGTCCCGACAAGAACCCCGGGGTTGAGCACAACGATGTTCTCGGGAGCAAAGGGATCGACGCCGGGTGGGAGACGGTCGGCCATGATCTGCCATCCGCGACCGGACCCGCCGATCATCGGCCCGACCTCCTCCAGCGACGCGACCTCGCTCCAGCAACGGCTCGCCGTGAGATCCACGAACCACGTTCGCTCAGTCCACGTCACCATGGGCTCCCTTGCGATACTCGATGGCCGCCGACGAGGTCGGCTCGAATGTGATGGCGCCATAGGTGCACGCCTCGGCACACGCCGGGCGTCCGCCGCACAGGTCACAGCAGATCGTGTGGATCAGCGGGGAGGTCCCTTCCGTGCGCAGGTCCCGTTCGATCTCGATGCACGAGCCGCTTGTGCTGTACTCGCCCGTCCGCGCGAAGGAGCACGCCAGCTGGCAGCTGCGACACCCTCTGCAGCGATCCGTTCGAATGACCAGTCGACCCGTTGCGCTCATCCGTCGTCCTAGCGCTGCACGAGCTCGAGGATGTTCCCCTCGGGGTCATTGAAGTAGCCAATTTTCCAGCCGTTGCTCGTCGCGCGTACACCCCACATCTCCACCCCCAGCGCGGCAAGCCGCTCACGCTCAGCGTCAAGATCATCGACCGCGATGCCGAGATGGGTGAATCCGGGGCACGTCAGATCGCGCGCCGCCGGGGCGGTCTCGGTCGGAAGGATCTCGACAACCGCGCCCGTCTCACCACCGAGGAACACGATCGGCGGCCGGCCCTCCTTCTCGATACGCCGTCGCTCGCTGAGACCCAGCACACGGGCGTACCATTCGGACAGCTTGGCTGTGTCCTGCGCGTAGATGCCTACATGTTCGACCTTCATTGCGCTCCCTTCAGCTGGTCTCCGCGAAGGCCGTCACCATCATCGCTTCGGCCTCGGGAAACAGAAGCGGCACGATGAACGCCCGGGTCAACACCTTGCCCAGAAGCGGTGCCACGTTCGGATCCTCGATAATGAGGAACGGCTTCCCGCTCAGTAGGAACGCGCGGTGCGCCGGGAACGGCGGCTCCGCCTTGCGGCCCTCAGGTATGTTCTCGATTCCCATGATGTCCGCGCCTACGCAGCGCATGCGGGGAAGCGCGACGAGATACTCGGCCGCATCCGGCGCAAACCCCGGCTGCCGCATCATGTAGCGCTCAGGGTCTGTGGCTCGGTATTCGGAGAAGCCTGTGTAGACGAGAAGAAGGTCGGTCTCACGCAATGCCTTGTCGTGTGGCGCAAGATCGGCAGCCGTGATCTTCTCTCCGTCCTTCTTCGGGATCTCGAGAACGCGCGGCGCATCGAAGATGAAGTCGCCGAGGACGAAATCGCCCAGCTTCGGACCGTCCTTCGACACGTGAAACGCCGTATCGATATGCGTTCCCGTGTGCACGAAGGCATCAAGGAAGCTCGTGTTGTTGTAGGAGCCCCAGCGAACGCCCTCCTCCGCAGAGCCGGGTGGGGCCGCCGTCATGCGGGAGCGTGGGCGGAGCCTCGGCTCGGCAATTCCCCCGGGCATGAGGATGTGTTTTTCGTCCAGTGGGAATGAGAACTGCACGTACATCAGCGAACTCCTTTCGCCGCGTGAAGAGCTGGCTGAACCATACTACGCACGCTCTCGGCAGTCAAGTTGTAAAGAACAGTATACGTCTTGACATGCAGCACAGCCATCGCTATACTCTCATCGTGCCACGGGACCGCCGATGCAGACAGCACTGTGCGCGCGACACAACGCGGCCTAGGAGTGAGATCCGATGACCGTTCAAGAGGTCGAGAGCAAGCTCAGCGAGTACGCCACGCGCGAGACCGCATTGCTCGCTCTGGATGCGTCGATTCCGCTCTATTACCAGCTGTATCGGCTGTTGAAGCGGTTCATCGAGGTAGCCTCCCTCCGGGAGAGCGACCGCTTCCCCTCAGAGGAGATGATCTCAACGCTCTTCGGCGTGAGTCGGCCGACGGCGAACCGCGCGGTCCAGGAACTGGTCGACCAGGGCTGGCTTGCGCGGGAGCGCGGCCGGGGAGCGTTCGTCCAGGACGGAAGCTTCGTCGGCTTGGCGCTGCTCAGCGAGCACCTCAGCCTGACTGAGCAGTTCCCCCCCGACGCGACCCTCGAGACCACGTTCATCGGCCGAGAGGTCACCACCAGCCAGCCACAGTTCTCGGAAGCTCTCTGCCTTCCAGCGGAGGAGCCGCTGCTGTTCATCCGCCGACTGCGGCGTGTGGACAACAAGCCCGTCATGGTCTGCGATTCGTACCTGCCGGCAAGGCGATTTGAGAACCTTGTGGAAGCGTCGTTCGTCAGCGGAAGCCTCTACGCAACGTTGGAGAAGAACTACGGCTACGCCATCGAACGCTCGGAGCGAAGGATCTCCGCGCAGGAGCTGCTCGATCAGCAGGTCGCCGAGTTGCTCGGCGTGCCGCCGTTCAGCCCCGTGCTTCTGTTCACCGGGTTGACATTTGTCAAGCAGCAGAACGATCCGATCGAATACATGGTGGCCCATGTCCGGGAGTGCGTGGCGTTCACCAACACAGTCCGTCGCAAGACGCCGGCAGCGGCCGATTCAGGTGCTGAGCATGCATAGCGATCAGGAGGGCACCGCGACACGCACGACGGATGCACCTCAGAGCTCCGGGGCTATGCCCTCTTCCAACGGGCACCTGGTGCAGATGCACGGCATCCTGAAGCGGTTCCCCGGTGTGTTGGCTGTCGACCACGTGGATTTCGACCTCCGCCCCGGCGAGGTGCACGCCCTTCTCGGGGCGAACGGAGCGGGCAAGTCGACGCTGATCAAGATCCTTGCCGGGGTCTACCACAAAGATGAGGGTGAAATCCGCCTGCGGGGCCAACCCATCGAGATCCACTCGCCGCGACACGCCCAGTTACTGGGGATCGCCACCATCTACCAGGAGTACAACCTTGTCCCTGATCTCTCCGTGGCGGAGAACGTCTCTCTTGGCCACCTTCCCATCGGCAAGACCCCTCTGACCCGTCCGTTCATCAATCGCAGGGAGATGATCCGAACGACGGAGCGGATTCTCGAAGATCTCCAGGTGGATATCTCACCCACGATCGCCGTGCGGCGTCTGGGCGTCGCCAAGCAGCAGATGGTGGAGATCGCCAAGGCGCTGTCGCTGGACTCCGAGATCTACATCATGGATGAACCGACGGCCGCGTTGAGCTCCAGAGAGATCCAGGAGCTATTCCGTGTCGTTCGCCAGATGAAGGACCAGGGCTCGGCGATCATCTACATCTCGCACCGCCTGGAAGAGGTGGGACAGATTGCGGATCGCGTTACGGTCATGCGGGACGGTCGGCGCGTGGACACGCTCGACGTGGGTGATGCACCCATGGATCGGCTGGTGCAGCTCATGGTCGGCAGATCCGTGGCCCGCACCGATCGACGAGCTGTGTGTGAGGCAGGGCAAGAGCGCTTGCGCGTCGAGAAGCTCAGCCGTCGCGGCGTGTTCGATGACGTGAGTCTGAGCGTGTGCGACGGCGAGGTCGTTGGCCTTGCGGGTGTTATGGGCTCAGGGAGAACGGAAGTCGCACGGGCGATCTTCGGCGCCGACCGGCCGGATTCCGGGCAGGTCTTCATCTCCAACAAGCCGGTACGGATCAAATCGCCGACGCACGCGGTACAGCACGGAATCTGCTACCTTCCTGAGGATCGCAAAGGTCTGGGACTCGTGCTCTGCTCGAGCGTTCGTGACAACGTCATTTTGGCCTCTCTTGCTAGATTCTGTCGTCTCCGTTTTCGTGGAAGGGGGCTCATCCTTGACCGCAAGCGGATACGGAAGGAGGTGATAGAACGAGTCAAGTCTCTCGACATCAAGACCCCAAGGATTCAACAGCTTGTTGAGAACCTTAGTGGGGGGAACCAGCAGAAGGTGGTCGTTGCCCGATGGCTGTGCTCGAGCGCGAAGATGTTCCTGTTCGACGAACCCACTCGAGGGATCGATGTAGGCGCGAAATCGGAGATCTACGGTCTGGTACGGGAACTCGCAGAACAAGGAGCGGGGATCCTGATCATCTCATCGGAGATCGACGAACTCGTCGATATCTGTGATCGGGTCTATGTTTTGCGCCAGGGACGCATCGTCAACGAGCTCCATCGGGATGCTATCTCGAAGGAGTCAATTCTTGCTGCAGCCCTCACAGGGACTTCAGCAGCAAATGCCGGTGGTCCACTGACCGAGAAGTAGAGATCGCTACGAGATGTACCAAGGAGGAGAAGTTATGAAACGTGCGCTGTTGGTTCTGCTCGTCGCCGGATTGATTGCTATTCCTGTGGTCAATGCCGCTGCGGCGACCTACAGGGTGGGCTTCGCCTGCATGACGCTCGCCTACACCTGGATGACCTATGCCCATCAGGCGGTCATCGATGAGGCAGCAAAGTACGACGAGATCGAGCTGGTCGTCGTGAACGCCCAAGGGGATGCCGGCCGTCAGGTCGACATCATGGAGAACTTCATTGCTCAGGGGTTTGACGCGATTCTGGTGAATCCGCTTAACGTCGACGTCCTCGTGCCGGTCATCGAGGCGGCTGTTGCCGCCGGAATCCCGGTTGCGACCTTCGACCGCCGCGCCTTCAACCAGGATTCGACCATCTTCCACGTCGGCGCGGACGACATCTTCGGCGGGCGACTTGCGCTCGAGTACGTGGCGGCCAAGCTGGACGGCGTAGGGAAGATCGTCCACATCCTCGGCGAACTCGGTTCGTCGCCTGCGATCAACCGCGAGATCGGGATCAAGGAGCAGATCGCTCACTACCCGGGCCTGGAGATCGTCTTCGAGCAGAGCGGTAGGTTCTCGCCCGACGAGGGCTTGCGCGTGATGGAAGACGCGATCACCGCCACGGCGGGCGACTTCGACGCAGTCATCTGCGCCAACGATGATTCCGCGCTGGGCGCGATCCAGGCAATGATCGACGCTGGGATCGATTTCGATGACGTCATCGTCGTCGGATACGACGGTGTCCCAGGCGGGCTCAACGCCCTGAAGGCCGGCGAGCTGGACGCTACCATCCAGTATCCGGTCGAGATGGCGCGACTCGCGATGCAGCAGCTTGCCGAGTACGTGCTCTACGGCACGCTGCCAGAGATCCTCGACTACGACATCAACCCTTGGATGCTCGTGCTCTCGAACTACGAGACCGAGGCGGAGATGAACTACGTCCTGGAGTAGTACCTGGGTCACACGCGGCGGGGGGCGTTTGCCGTCCCCCGCCGTTATCATCCGCTCCACCCAGGGAGCCGGGCGCCGGGGGGAGTGCAAACCTCGGAAACTCAGAGGATGAGGGGACATCAGGATGGAACAAACGCGTGAGACGCTGCTGCGGCACATCGGACGATTAGCCAAGACCTCAGCACAGCACCTCTACAGGGAATACAGCATCTTGTTCGTTTTCCTTCTGGTGTGCGTTGTGATTGCCAGCATACGCCCGGTTTTCCTCAGCGTGAACAACATCTTCAACGTCATCCGCCAGGTCTCAATGATCGGCATCATGTCGGTGGGGATGACGTTCGTGATCCTCTCCGCCGATATCGACCTTTCCGTCGGGTCCGTCGCGGGGTTCTGCGGTGCATTGACTGCCGGACTCATGGTGCGGCAGGGGCTGTCCCCTCTAGCCGCGATCCTCATCCCGATCCCGATCGCTGCGATCATGGGCTGGGTGATGGGATTCATCATCACCAAGTCGAGAGTCCACTCGTTTGTCGTCTCTCTCGGCATGATGTCCATCGCACGCGGAATGGCGCTCGTCTACACGAAAGGCCTCTCCATAGGCAATCTGCCGAAGTCCTTCGGGACCCTCGGCGGTGGGATGGTGGGGCCGATCCCCGTTCCTGTGATCGTGTTCGCCGTGTTCATGGTGATCGGGTACCTCGTTCTGACAAGAACCCCCTACGGACGATCGATCTACGCGATCGGCGGCAATCAGGAAGCGGCGAGGCTGTCGGGGATCAAGGTCGATCGATACCGCATCACCAACTTCATCGTGTGCAGCACCCTGGCCGGATTTGCAGGGATCATCCTCGCTTCCCGCACTCGTTCCGCCTGGCCAGCAGCGGCTACCGGATGGGAGCTGGACGTCATCTCCGCAGTCGTCATCGGAGGCACGAGCTTCTTCGGAGGACGCGGAGGGATGGTCGGCACGCTCATCGGCGCGCTGTTCCTCGGGGTGCTCAGGAACGGCGCGAATCTCATCGGCGTATCGCCTTTCTACCAGCAAATCCTGATCGGAACGCTTGTCGTGGCGGCCGTTGTCATTGACCGCTTGCGGCAGAGGAAGACAGCCTAGACCGCGATCCCGTGGGATCGCACGAGGAGGCCCCATGGCCCGAGTCAAGATTGGCATCGCAGGCGTGTGGTACGACTGCTTCGATGAGGAGCTCGCGCGGCAGATCTACCAGGAGTCGGTCGCCGCGCTGCGCGAACTGGGCAAGACACGGGGTTTCGAGATCGTCGCTGCTCCTGATGTGACCAATGATGTTGCGACGTGCGTGGCGTTCCGCGACCAATTGAGAACCGCGGGCATTGATATGCTTCTGCTTCAGTCCTGCACGTTCGCCGCTGGCGAAATCGTGGCCGCGTTCGCCGACCTCGGTGTTCCTCTAGGCCTGTGGGCGTTGCCCGAGCCCGAGACCACGGGCGGCCCGTTGCGCCTGAACTCGCTTTGTGGCGCGAACCTCTACGCGGGGATCCTCGGAACCTATCTTGCTGAGCGAAACGTCAGATACAAGTGGTACTTCGGACACACAACCAGCGACCTCTTCCAGAAGCGGTTCGACGTGACGGTCCGCGCGCTCCACGCGATCAAGCTCCTCCACGGCTCGAGATTCGCCAATATCGGCGGGACGCCGGAGGGCTACTATGACGTGTACTGGAACGACGGCCGCCTCCGCTCGAAACTCGACATCACAGTCGATCGGCACGAGCTCACCGAGCTCCTAGCGAAGGCCGACGCGCTCCCGGCTTCCGAGGTCGAGAAGGTCGCTCGGGAGATCCAAGCGGAGGTGCCCGCGCAGGGGATCTCCGAGGCGGAGTTCGCGAAACTGGCTCGTGTGTACATCGTCTTCGAGCGATTGATCGAGGAGAACGGCTATGCCGGGGTGGGCATCGCCTGCTGGCCGCATTTCCAGGCGGCGTACGGGCTAACCGCCTGCACCACATTGGGAAGACTCAATCAGAAAGGGTATGTCGCAGCGTGCGAGGGCGATGTTCCTAGCGCCATCTCGATGGCAATCCTCAAGGCGATGGGGGGCGATCGACCGGTGTTGATGGATCTGTCGGCGCTGGACACCGCCGATGACTCGATCCTCCTCTGGCACTGCGGTGTCGGCCACCCGTGTTGGACGGAGGACTGCATCCAATGCCGTCATACGCTCATCGAGGCGGCAGGAGAAGGCGGTCAGGTCGGGGCGGCGCCGGCCGCATTCGACATGGTCCTCAAGCCAACGCCGTTCACCCTCATGCGGCTTACCGACGGAGGGAACCGACTGCTGTTGGCCACAGGGGAAACTCTGGGCGAGGCAAAGCCGAGCCCTCGCGGCACGCGCGGGTGGGCCGGCAAGTTCAAGATCAAGGGAGAGGAACCCGTGTCAGCGCTGGAGTTCACGAACACTGTCCTCGTCAGCGGGTTCGAGCACCACTTCCCTCTTGCCATGGGCGATCTCAGCGAAGCGGTGATGGAGTTTGCGGCGTGGATGGGAATCGAACCGCTGGAGAGGATTCCGTACCGCGCCTATCTGCAGCAGCGAGGCTGGTAAGGATTCCGAGCCTTCCCAAACGAAGCACGGCACACAAGGAGGCAGCACCATGAAAGGTCTTGTCGTCTATCGAGACGGAACGCTGAAGGTGGAAGAGCTTCCCAAGCCGGTGATCGGTGAGTACGGCGCCCTCGTAGAGAACCTGAGCTGCGGCATCTGTAACGGCACCGACTTCAAGCTGATCCATGCGACCTTCAAAGGGTTCGACACCTACCCCGCCGTGCTCGGCCATGAGAGCGCGGGGCGTGTGGTCGAGGTGGGGAGCAAGGTGACGTCGTTCAAGCCTGGGGACATCGTGCTCCGCTCCATCCTAGAGAAGGTCGAGGATGAGTCGTACGCGTCTGGATGGGGGAGCTTCGCGGAATACGGCGTCATCGGGGACATCGCAGCGATGAAGGCCGACGGGCGAACCGACTACTACGACATCTATCTAGCGCAGCAGATCGTCCCCGCCGAGATCGATCCGCATCAGGCGGTGATGCTCATCACCCTCAAAGAAGTGCTCTCGGGACTGCAACGGTTCGGGGTGGGCAAGGGGAGTTCAGTGCTGATCCACGGCGCCGGACCTGTGGGGCTGTCCATGGTGCGCTTCGCCAAGCTGAAGGGCGCAGGGCCCATCGTGGTCAGCGAGCCAAACGCTGGCCGCAGAGAACGAGCACAAAGGCTCGGCGCCGATCTGGTCATCGACCCGACGGCGGAGGACCTCGTGACACGCGCCAAGGGGATCGAGGCCGATGGGTTCGATTTCGTCATCGATGCCGTGGGGATCAACCGGCTGATGACAGACAGCCTCAAGATCGTCAAGTTCAACGGAAAGGTCGGCGTGTACGGCATCTCCGCGGAGACGAACGCCCAGATCGATTGGGAGGCGGCGCCATACAACTGGGCGATCCACTTTGTGCAGTGGCCGACGTTCGAGGACGAAGCGGCAGTGCACGATGAGGTCCTCTCGCTCGTGAAATCGGGAGCAATCGATCTCTCGGAGTTCGTCACCCACGTGATCCCAGGCCTCGACGCATTTCAGCAGGGGTTCGATACCGTGGCATCGCAGACCGGCATCAAGGTGACCATCGACATCAAGGCGTAGGCACCGAGGAGGAGAGATGGGGCGCTCGTACCTGCTCGCACACGATCTGGGCACCACCGGGAACAAAGCGACGCTGTTCGATGAGGCCGGCACCCTCGTCGCCAGCGCATTGGAGACGTACCCGACGCACTACGACAGGCCTGGTTGGGCGGAGCAGGAGCCTGATGCGTGGTGGACTGCGGTGTGCCGCGCCTCCGCCTCCGTGATGGAGCAGGCCGGGATCACCAAGTCGTCCATCGCCGCGATGAGCTTCAGCGGGCACATGATGGGATGCGTCCCCGTCGACGACCGTGGTGCCGCCCTGCGACGAGCGATCATCTGGGCGGATCAGCGCTCCACGGACCAGGTCGCGCAGTTGCTGCGCACCATGTCGGCGGAGGCGATCTACCGCATCACCGGCACACGCCCGAACCCCAACTACACGCTGGAGAAGCTGATGTGGGTCCGCGACAACGAGCCTCAGATCTACACCAAAACCCGTTTCGTTCTCCAATCCAAGGACTACATCGTGGCGCGGCTCACGGGCCGCCTCGCCACCGACTTCTCCGATGCCTCAGCGACCAATGCCTTCGACCTCTCCAAGAAGGCATGGAGCGATGAGCTGCTGGCGGCCGCGGGGATTCCGCGAAGGGTGTTCCCGGATGCGCTTCCCTCAGCCACGGTGATCGGGCCGGTGAAGGCAGCTGACGGCGTGGATCTGGAAGGCGTTCCGGTGGTGCTCGGCGGAGGCGATGGGGCGTGTGCCACGGTGGGTGCAGGCGTCATCCGCGCCAACGAGGGGTACAACTACTTCGGCTCGTCCTCCTGGATCGCGATCGCCACTGACGAGCCCGTGTTCGATCCGAAAATGAGGACGTTCAATCTCTGCCATCTGGAGCCGACGCTGTACATGCCCGTTGGAACGATGCAGAGCGCCGGAGGCTCGTACGACTGGATCAAGGAAGTCCTTTTCCCCGAGGAGCTCGGCCGGACATCCGATGAGGCGTACGGGTACCTGAACCGTTGGGCCGCGGCATCACCGCCGTGCGCCAACGGCGTCCTGTTCCTCCCGTATCTGCTTGGCGAACGCAGCCCCCATTGGAACGAAGACGCCCGTGGGGCGTTCATCGGTCTCGCTCGCAGCCACGGTGTGGGCGATCTCGTCCGAGCCGTCCTCGAAGGCGTTGCGTTCAATCTGCGGATGATCTTCGAGGCGCTCACCGAGCAGGGGGCGCAGCTGAAGTCCCTGCGTATGATCGGCGGCGGGATCCAGAATGCGGTTCTCTGCCAAGCCCTGGCTGACATGCTGGGGATCCCGATCGAGCGGCTGGAGAGCGGCGAGTTCGCGACGTCGCTAGGTGCTGCGGTGTGCGCCGGGGTGGGCGTCGGCCTGTTCGACGACTTCCATGTCGCGGCGACGCTCTCACCGATCGCCGGTACCGAGCGCCCGGTAGCCGAGCGCAAGAGCTCGTACGACCAAGCGTTTGCGCTGTTCTGCGAGGCCTATCGCTCGCTCGAGCCGCTGTTCGGGGAGCTTTCCGCGATGCAGCGTGAGATGGCGGCGTAGAGGCACGTAGCTCCACAGCGAGCGCGGAGGGTGATCATGACAGGAAATCGCAAGCCGCCAGGCGCGCCGACGACGATAACGGCGTTCGCCAACAGGATGATGACGGCGACGTTCTCCCCGGCAGCCACCGAGGACGAGGCGAGGGCGTTCCTCGCCCGTTTCGCCGACTATCCGCCTGTGGACGCCATCTTCGTCGATCAGCCATGGGTCCCTCTTGCCAAGGAGCTTCTCGCGCCGCTCGGCATCCGCGTCGGCATCGAGGCAGCATACCCCGTCGGCAACTGGTCGATCGACGCCAAGGTGGAAGCGATCCGCGAGGGCGTGCGGCTCGGGGCAGAGGAGATCGACATCGGCGGCCACTTCGCGGCGATGAAGTCGGGCGACTTCCGTGCCGTCAGGGATGATGCCAAGGCGATGATCGACGCCGCCGCAGGGGAGATCTGGGTCATGGTCATCCCCGAGACCGCTGTGCTGACACCCGATGAACTGGCGCGAACACTCGAAGCCTATGCCGATGGCGGCGTCGGAGGCATCAAGACGTCGTCCGGCTATGGCTGGAACACGCGCATCGAGGATGTGACCTTCATCCGACGTGTGTTCGGTGAGACGTTCCAGATCGACGTATCCGGCGGCGTCCGCACCCTGGAACACGCCCTCGCCTACTTCGAGGCAGGCACGGACAACATCCACGCCAGTCCGATCTTCCGGATTCTCGACGAGGCGAAGGAGCGGCTCTCATGACCATGTTCGCGTCCAATGCGAAGCCTCACGCCCAACTCGCGGCATCGGTGGAATACACGGATCTGCGTAAGACCATCACCTACCGCGACGTGGAGTCGATGTGCACGGAAGCGGAACACATCGGATTCGCCGCGGTTGTGATTCCCTCGGCGCTCGTGCGCCACGCGATGGCGTGCCTAGGCGGCGACGGACCGGCTGTGGCCACGGTGATCAGCTACCCGTTCGGAACGCAGTCGCCCACCGTCAAGGCGCGAGAGGCTGCTGGAGCCGTGGATCATGGAGCCCGCGAACTCGATGTGGTTCCTCACTTCGGCGCAATCCTGTCGCAGCGATGGGCGGAGCTTCGCGAGGAACTGAACGTGATCCGCAAGGCCACCGGGCACGCCCTGCTGAAGCTTGTCCTCGAATCGGAGCGTCTCACCGAGCAGCAGCTCCGTCGTGCCTGCGCCGAGGCGGAAGGTGCCGGCTTCGAGTATGTGGTGAACACCCTCGGGTTCCGCATCGTGTCGACGGATCCCGCGGCGGAAGGGACCGCGAGCGCTTCGGGCATCGCATCGCTGCGGGCACATGTCGCCGGCACGCTGAAGATCAAGGCCGCGGGCGGCGTGGCCTCGCGGGCGGCCGTGGCCGCTTTGCTCGACGCAGGTGCGAGCCGCGTTGCGATGCTCGCCCTTCCAGGTCTCGCACGATCGATGGGGCGGTCTGGAGATCGAGAGGGGGTGTCCCCATGAGCGACGCCGGATCGATGCAGGGCACGCTCGAGGAGCTCGCGGAAACGATGAAGCGGTTGTCGTCGCCGCCGTACGGAGGCACGCTCTCCGCGTGGCGGCGATTCACCGCCGCGGCCCACGCTGATGGAGCCGTGCCGAGGAAACACAAGGAGCTGATCGCTATCGCCATCTCCGTGGTCAAGGGCTGCGAGCGGTGCATCTCCTACCACGTCCGATCGGCTGCCGCCGCCGGGGCGACGGACAATGAGATCGTGGAAGCAGCGTTCGTGGCCGTCATCATGGACGGCGGACCGGCGCTGGCACACATGGGAGCGGTGTTGTCTGCCATCGATGCGCACTGCAAGGGAGAGACATGAAGCTGATTCTCATCTCCGCCAAGCCGGAGGAAATCCGAACGTGCTACCGTCTCGGGGTGTTCGAGGGCGTGGCAAGCAATCCGACCCTCGTGGCGGAGGCGGGCCTCCCGTCTCAGACGCTCGTCGCGCAGCTTCTGGACATCGTGCCGCACCCTGTCTTCATCCAGGTGTCGGGGCTGACGGCGGAGGCGATGATCCGCGAGGGCCGGTCGCTTGCGGCACTCGATCCGCGAAGGGTCGTCGTGAAGATCCCCGTCACCGCGGGCGGAATCGAGGCGATCCACACCCTCGCGGCGGAAGGGATTCGAATCACGGCCACTGCGATCTGCGCTGCGAATGAGGCGCTGCTCGCGGCTCGAGCTGGTGCTTCGTTCCTTGCCCCGTACATGGCGCGGATCTACGATGTCGGCGGAGACGGTGCTCAGGTTGTTGAGGACATCGTTGAGCTCGTGGATCTGCACGACCTCCCATCGGAGGTCATCGCAGCCAGCGTGCGTACGCCCGAGGAGCTGATGCTCGCATGGAAGGTCGGCTCGCACTTCGCGGCGATCCAACCGTCTGTGGTGTCGAAGATCTGCTCCAACCCCGCGGTCGATGCGGCCGCGGTGAAGTTCCACGAGGACTACGCTGAGGCGTTTGACAGAGACGAATCGACAAGAGAGGAAGGAAGGTCCGGATGAAGTACGAGAACGTTCGTGGTGCGCGGATCCCCGCGCTGGGTTTCGGCACGTTCCGCATGAAAGGCGAGGAGTGTGCCCAGGCGGTGGAGAACGCGATCAAGGTCGGCTATCGCCACCTCGATACAGCGGAGATCTACGAGAACGAGAAGGCGGTGGGGGAAGGGATCAAGGCCGCCGGGATCGGGCGAGGGGAGCTGTTCATCACAACGAAGGCATGGATGGACGACATGTCGCCCGCCGGGGTCCGTAGGAGTCTCGAGCAGAGCCTCCGCGACCTGCAGATGGACTACGTAGACCTCTGGCTGATCCATTGGCCGAACCCGAAGTTCGAGGTGGAAGAGACGCTCGAGGTGATGATGAAGGAGGTAGCGGCAGGGAAGGTTCGCCACGTGGGCGTGAGCAACTTCCCGACCGTCCTGTTCGAACGAGCCGCGAAGGCTGCGCCCGTCGTCTGCAACCAGGTTGAGTACCATCCTTATCTTGCGCAGACGAAGATCATCGATGCCGCGCGCAAGCACGATGCCCTGGTCACGGCGTATGCGCCTCTCGGAATCGGGGCGTGCCACAAGGATGAGACGCTGGCCGAAATCGGCGCCAAGTACGGGAAGACCGCGGCACAGGTCACCCTGCGGTGGTTCATGCAGCAGTCGAACGTCGGCGCCATTCCCAAGGCCTCGAGCTACGCGCACGCGGAGGAAAACTTCCAGATCTTCGACTTCGAGCTCGGCGACGAGGACATGGCGCGGATCCATGGCCTTGCTAGCGGCAACCGCATGATCGAGCCAGACTTCGGCCCGGAGTGGGACAGCTGAGTCACCGCCCGCGGTGGAGGGAAGACGCCCGATGACCTCGACGCCCGCTCCTCGCGCCACCGTCCCGACGCTGTACTTCATCGGTGTGACGACGGCGCAATCGTCGATCATGCGCGTCTTCCCGCGCTGGGCTGAAGCGCTCGGTCTGAATGCGGAGATCCTCGGAGTGGACTTCGCACTGCACGACCGTCCCGAGCGCTATCGAGCCATCGTCGAGCACATCAAACGGGATCCGCTGTCGATGGGGGCCCTGGTGACAACCCACAAGCTCGACCTGCTTGCCGCGGCCCGCGACCAATTCGACGAGCTCGGCCCGTACGCCGAACGGCTTGGCGAGCTGAGTTGCATCGCCAAGCGCGATGGGCGACTGATCGGTAGGGCGATGGACCCCATTACGAGCGGACTCGCATTGGATGCATTCCTTCCGGAGACGCATTGGGCGACGGGGGCGGAAGCCCTCGTGCTCGGCGCTGGAGGATCCTCGCTCGCGCTGTCGGTCCATCTCCTGGAGAGGGCCGAGCACGGGAGGCCACATCCCGAACGGATCGTCGTGACGAACCGCAGCCCAGGCCGATTGGAGGAGATGCGGAGGGTCCACGATGGGGCGGACGCTGACGTCGTCATCGAATACGTCCACGCCCCCACACCGAGGGACAACGACCGTGTCTGCGCAGCGATGGCTCCGGGCTCTCTGGTCGCCAATGCGACGGGGCTCGGGAAGGATCGGCCAGGCTCCCCGCTGTCGGACGCAGCGGTGTTCCCCTCGGACGGCTTCGCGTGGGACTTCAATTATCGTGGGGATCTGCAGTTCCTCAAGCAAGCGAAGCACCAGCAGGAGGAGCGTCGTCTCGCGATCGAAGACGGATGGATCTACTTCGTCCACGGATGGACACGCGTGATCAGCGAGGTCTTCCGGATCGACATCCCCACGTCCGGCACACGGTTCGACCAGCTATCGCAGATTGCGGCTCAGGCGAGATCGGTACGAGGAGGGGGTTAGTTCATGTCAGCGTACGCGACGCCCTTCGGGGTCGCCATCGATTTCACCACAGGCTTCATGGAAGATGCGGACCGCACGATCGTTCGTCGTGCTTCGGATCTCCGCGGCTACTACGCCGACGGGGCAGCGCTTGAGGCGCTCATCGCGGACGGCGATCCTGTGCACTACCGGGTCTACGAGAAGGCGATCCCCGAGGAGCCCGGGCACCTCCTGTTCTGCATGAGCATTCTCGAGCCGGGACGTGTCGGCGACGAGTACTTCCTCACCAAAGGACACTACCACACGGTGGCGGATACGGCCGAGACGTACCTCTGCGTACGGGGTACGGGCTTCCTCCTCCTGAAGACGGCGGAGGGTCGCTGCACGGCGGAGCCGATGAGCCCCGGTCGCCTGGTCTACGCACCTCCGTGGTGGGCCCACCGCTCCATCAACACCGGAGACGAGCCGCTGATCTCCTTCTGCGTGTACCCCGCGCACGCGGGCCACAACTACGGCGACATCAGCACAGAGGGCTTCCCGAAGCGCGTCGTCCTCGGGCCTGAGGGCCCTCGCTTCATCGACCTTCAGCCCTAAGGATCCCATCGCCGCGTCTGCCCACAGCGATGCTCCTCGCGATTCCGGAGATGCGTCACCCGCGAAGCCCGGGTAGAGTCCCCAGGTGATCGTGCGAAGTGCACGGCAGCTCGAGGAGGTCATGATGGTCGAGGACGTGCTGGGCTTCATCACAAAGAGGCGTTCTGTCAGGGCATTCACCGGCGATCCTGTCGACCGGACGTCCCTTGACACCGCACTCAAGGCTGCGATGGCCGCGCCCACGGCGAACAACCGCAAGCCGTGGCAGTTCGTGGTGGTCACCGACCGCCAAGCCACCCGTGCGCTCTGCGCCGCACATCCCTACGCGCAGTTCGGAGACCGCGCGGGCGCCGTCATCATCCCCTTCGGGGACCGCGCGAATCATCGTTGGTTCGATCAGGACATGGCAGCAGCAACGGAGAACCTGCTGCTGGCGCTCGCCAACCTCGGCCTGGGAGCCACGTGGTGCGGCGTCGACGACGCCCTCCAGGACGCGATTCGCTCCCGCGTGGGATTGCCCGAAGCTCAACGCGCGTTCGCGCTGATTCCGGTCGGCGTGCCCGAGGAAGAGCCTCACCCGCGGACCCAATACGCCGCTGATAGAGTGCACTGGGAGCGGTACAACGCCTAGGCGCATCGCCCCATGCCCCTCCCGAGGGCGAGCGTGGTGAGGCCTGCGCCGGTCGACCCTAGGTTCTGGCTTTCTGGATCGGGCGACGCCCTGCGGTTCTTCGCGTGAGACCGAGCGGGCTCGAACTCACCGCCGGTGCCACGTCGTGCGCCCGCTAACGGGAGGGCGTTCGCAGCCCTGCGCGCGCGAGGCCGGAGGCCGCGATCGCGAGCACGAGGATCGCCCCTTGAATCACGTACTGCAGGTAGAACGGAACCCCGAGCAGGACCATGCCGTTGTTCAGCGTCCCGATGAACAGCACCCCAATCAAGGTTCCGAGGATGTTGAAGCGACCCGAACGGAACGTCGTCGCCCCGAGGAAGCAGGCCGCGAACGCCCCGAGGAGCAGCCCTTCCCCGGCACGCGGCTGCCCTGAAGACAGCCGTGCCGCGAGCAGCACGCCGGTGAGCGCAGCCAGTACACCAGACACGACAAACGCGGTGAGGTGCACACGGATGACGTGAATGCCGGAGTAGCGCGCCGCGGTGGGATTCCCGCCGACGGCGTAGAGCTTCTTCCCGAACGACATTCGATTGGCCGCAAGGTAGATGATGATGTACACGAGCGCGAGGATGTACACAAGATAGGGGATGCCAAGGAACGTCCCGCGCCCGATGCGGACGAACGCCCGCGGGATCCCCGAATACAGAGAGTATCCCCCTGTGTACCACAACGTCAGGCCGCGGAGCATCGTTTGCGTCGCCAGGGTGACGATGAACGGCGAGATCCCGATGACCGCAGAGAAGAAGCCGTTGATCAAGCCGATGCCCACCCCCATCGACACCACCACCGGCATCGCCAGCCACATGGAGACCTGGGGAAGAAGCGCCGCCACCATGACTCCGCTCCACGTCGCCGTTGCGGCGACAGACAGGTCGAAATCCCCGAGGACGAGACACACCGTCAGCCCTGCCGATAGGATCCCCAGCAGCGCGATCTGCTTGAGGATCGACATCAGGTTGCTGATGGTGGGGAAGATCCCCGGGCGCAACAGGGCGAAGAACGAAAACAGCAGAAGCAACGACACGATCATGCCGTAGCGTCGCAGCAGAAGGAGAAGCCCTCCCGCGGCTGACCGATACGATTCCCGCAGCGCCTTGCCTCCGCTACGCACGGCGCCGGCCCTCCTCCTTGTGCGCCATCTCCCCGCGCGCGCTGCGCAGCCGCACGGATCTCAGAAGCCCCTGCCACAGACCAGCCGACGTGACCGCCGCGATGAGGATCGCCCCCTGCACCACCAGTTGCAGATGATACGGAACGTCGAGCAGCGTGAACCCATTGAAGATCGTTCCCATGATGAGCGTCCCTATCAGCGTTCCAAGGATGTGGAACCGCCCGATGCGAATCGACGCCGCACCGACAAACGCCACCGTGAAGCAATCGAACAGGAAGCGATCTCCGATCGTTGGCTCCGCGAGGCCGAGCCGGGCCACGAGAAGAACCCCCGTCAATCCGGCAAGCGTACCCGAGAGGACGAACCCCAGGATCTTCAAGCGGTTGATCGAAATCCCTGCGAAGCGCGCCGCTTCGAGGCTGCCACCGACGGCGTACATGCGACGCCCCGTGGTGGTGTGCTGAAGAAGCAGATGCAGTAGAAGCAGCGTCCCGAGCATGAAGAACACGAGGTACGGGATGTGGAGCACGGTCCCTTTGCCCACCCGGAGGAATCCCTCGGGGATGCCGCTGTAGAGGATGGCGCCGCTCCCGCTCGTGTACCAGTAGCTGAACCCCGTGAGCACGGTCATCGTCCCCAGCGTCGCCATGAACGAAGACACTCGCAGTGTGGTCACAATCAAACCGTTCACCAAGCCAATCCCGGCACAGACGCAGAGCACGGCCGCAACACCCGCCATGGAAGGCATGTGCGGCAGCCAGCCGGCCGTGAGAACGGCACCGAGGGTGGCAACGGCTCCGATCGACAGGTCGAACTCGTTCATCACCAGACAGACGGTGAGCCCGGCAGCGCAGATCCCGAGCAGAGAGATCTGGTTGAGGATGTTCAGCAGATTGCGAAGCGACGGGAAGACGTTCGGCTTCATCGATGTGAACACGGCGATGAGCACGAGCAATCCAAGCACCGTGCCGTACCGGCCAATCTGGAGAACGCCCTGCTCGAAGCGCGCTTTCGCGGGCCGGCGAGGAACGTGCCGTTCCACGCTTCGTTCATCCGCCATAGCACGCCTCCATGATCCGCTGTGCTGTGAGCTCGCGTCGCTGCAGCTCCGCCGCAAGTCGCCCCTGCTTCAACACGAGAACCCGGTCGCACACACCGGCGAGCTCTTCGGCCTCTGTGGAGACGAAGAGAATGGCGCTGCCGCCATCGGCCAACTGACGTACGATCCGGTAGACCTCTGCCTTGGCAGAGACGTCGATCCCTCGGGTGGGTTCACTGAGCACGAGAAGCCGAGGGTCCCCCAGGAGCCATTTCGCGAGGACAACCTTCTGCTGGTTCCCGCCGCTGAGAAACTGCACCTCCTGCTGGGAATCCGTGGCCACGATTCGCAGCGCACGCATCTGCGTCTGGGCAGCCTGCCGCGCACGCCGCTGATGGATGAAGCGCGAGACCGGATCCAGCAGGAACAAGCGCAGGTGCGCGAGGATCACGTTCTCCCACAGCTGCATCGCAGCCACCACGCCCTGCTGCCTGCGTTCGGCGGGGACCAGGGCGATACCGCGCGCGATCGCGCGCCGCGCTCCACGTGGGCGATACGGCATCCCATCCAGCAATACGCGGCCGGCGGCCGGGGAGCCTGCCATGCCGAACAGCAGATCCGCGAGCTCGTTGTGCCCCGCTCCGAGAAGACCGGTGATCCCGAGCACCTCTCGTTCATGCAGCTCGAATCCGAGATCGCTCAGTCGGCCGTCGCTGCTGCTCAGCCCTTCAGCCTCCAGCACGCATTCCCCAAGCGAGCGCTCCTCCTCCACATCCGGGAACAGCTCCTGCGGACGCCCTCCTACCATCAGGCTCACCAGTTGCCGCAGATCCAGCGAGGAGACCTCCGCGGTGCGAACATGGAGTCCGTCTTTGAGAACGGTCACGCGCTCCGCGAGCTCGAAGACCTCCTCCAGACGGTGCGTGATGTACACGACAGAGGTCCCCCTGCCGGCTAGGGATCGCACGAGATCGAACAGCTCCTGAACGTCCTCGCGCGCCAACGATGAGGTGGGCTCGTCCATCACGAGCACTCGGCCTCGCGAGTAGAGGGCGCGCGCAATGGCCACCATCCACTGCTCCGCCACGCTCAATTCCTGCACCGACCGCCGTGGGTCAAGGGAGATCCCAAGTCCCTGAAGAATCCCTTGTACGTGCCGATTGAGAGCGCCCCAGTCGATCAACCGGGTCGCCCGGCGCAATGGATACGGATCACCGAGAACGATGTTCTCCGCGACGTTGAAATGCGGAACCAGGTTCAGTTCTTGGTGGATGAACCGCATCCCCAACTCATGAGCCAGCCTGGGCGTCAAGTGGCCGACGGCGTGGCCATCGAAGAGAATCTCACCCTCATCCCGGGGGTGAATGCCGGCAAGCACCTTGATCAGGGTCGACTTCCCTGCTCCGTTCTGGCCCACGAGCGCATGGATCTCTCCGTGCCGCAGAGAGAAATCGACCTTCTCGCAGGCCACGGTTCCAGGGAATCGCTTGGTGATCCCGCGCATATCCAGAAACGCTGCTGTGCCACCGTCAGCGATCATCGGACCACTATGCCTTGCCCTTCCCACACAAAGCAATGCGGAGGCTCCGCTCCACACGCCTCGGAGCCTCCGCTCACCGTCGTGCTACTTGGCCTCGTCCGGCATCCCCGCGGCCACCCACTCGCCGTAGAACCAACCCGACGGGGGGCAGTTCGCCGCGGTCACGATCGGGATATCGATGTAGAACTGAGACTGCAGAGCAGCCAGCCCTTGCCACAACCGCTCCTCGAGTTCCTCAAGAGCGATGGTGACGCCACCTTCCCAATCCGGGGCGATCGTCATCTTGAACGGTCCGCCGCTTCGGATCGCGTCAAACGTCGACTTGTTGCCGTCGATGCCGACACAGATGATGTCATCCCGGCCTGCGGCCTCGATCGCCTGCACCGCGCCCATGGTGAGCTCATCCCAGGCTCCCCACACCCCATCGATCTCGGGATGCGCGAGGAGGATGTTCTCCATGGCGGCTCGGCAGTCCTCCCCAGCGCCAGGGAACTTCGCCACGTGACTCGCGGCGACGGAAATATCCGGGAACTCGGGAAGCATCGCCTCAAGCATCCCGTAGCGCTGTCGCGGGCACGGGACCTGGTCCCAATGGAGCACGGCGATCTCGCCGACGCGTCCGAGCGAATCGAAGAGGTACTGCGTCATCTTCACGCCGCCCTCGAAGTCGCTCATGCCGACATCAAACGTCTGTCCTTGGCCGCATCCGTACCCCGTGGTGATCAGCGGGATCCCCGCCGTCTCGCAGGCCTCGGCGAGCTCGCCGATCGACCCCGCGGGCGGGAAGAAGATGTGAATCGCATCGACGCCCATCTGCACCCATGTGAGGGCGGCGTCAATGACCTTCTGCATGTCCCCGCCGCCGTCGACGGTGAACAACTCCCATCCCTTGTCATCGCAAACCTGGCGCCACGCATTGGCCATGCGGCTGGGCACAGGGCTTGACAGCCCTTGTGCGCCAACACCGATGCTGCGATCTGCAGCCCACACCGCCAGAGGCAGCGCGACAACCACTGCCGCGGCGAGGATCACCGCACGCTTCGTCCAACCCATTTCCGCACCTCCTTGGTACTGCGTGTGAGTCCAGCCGATTAGGAACATCGAAGTCCTTATCGCTCCCGGCTTGATCACCTCCTTGAGTTCTCTATCGCACCCATGTTTCACCCCGCCATGTTCGGCCGACTCTCCTCTATGAGCGATCCATGGATCGGTGACACTGCGTCATACGCATCGCGGAACAGCCTTGACCGCGCCCGATACACGGGAACGGCCTGTGGGTCAGGTTCGACCTGTTCCGCGACGTGGATCATCGCGTCGGCGGCTTCCTCGAAGCCGGCGAATCGCGACAGTCCGACGTAGGCTGTCATCGCCGCGCCGAGGCAGTTCGCTTCTTGTGAGGCGGCCAGCGTCATCACGCGCTTCCCGAGCACGCTCGCCAGGATGCCGAGCCAAAGCTTGCTTCTCGCACCTCCCCCGATGACCCGCAGCGCGCTGATCTCCTGCCCGATCCCCTGCTGCAAGGCATCGCACAGCATGCCGATGTTCAGGCTGATCCCCTCCAGCACCGCGCGAAGGAGGTCGCTGCGCCGGTGTCCCAGCTGCAGACCCAGCAAGGCACCACGTGAATGCAGGTCGTGGAACGGCGCCCCACCTCCCCTCATGTGGGGAAGGAAGAGCAGCCCGTTCGCCCCTGCAGGAGACTCGGCAGCGACAGCGTCCATGGCGTCAAACGCGCTGTCCTCGGCCCGCTGCGCATCCCTTGCCTCGGCGAGGCAGATCTGGTCCTTGACCCACTCGTGGACCACGCCCGCCGAGTAGGTCGCCAGCTGGCTCACGTACATCCCTGGCGCGAGGTGGCAAAGGGTGAACGGCCGCATCACCTCATCGAAGACCCCATGAGGGTTCGCCACCGCGACCCACGACGCCGAGCCGATGTAGTTGTACGCCGTCCCTTCGGCGACCACTCCCGCGCCGACGGCAGCACAGGGGACATCTCCCCCCCCAAGGACCACCGGAGTTCCCGCAGCCAAGCCGGTCTCGCGTGCGGCCGTGGGCGTCACCCCGCCAACGATGGCGGTACTCGGCAGGATGTCGGCGGGTAGCTTCTCGATGTCTAGCCCAAGCACGTTGACGTAGTCCTTCGCCCACCGCCTTTCCACGAGATCCAGAAGCCCCGTATTGGACGCGTCCGAGAAGTCGGTCACGAAGCGTCCGGTGAGCCAATGGACGAGGAAGTCCTTGGTCCCGACAAAGCGATGTGCCGCACGGAAGATCGCGGGTTCGTTCTCCTTGATCCAAAGCTGCTTCGCTGCCGGATACAGGGCAAGTTCGAGCCCTCCGCCGGTCCGACGGTAGAAGCTCTCCCAGCCGATGCGCTGTTCGAGCGCCTCCGCCTGAGTGTGGCTCCGATGGTCGGCCCACAGGAACACGCTGTCGCGCAGCGGGCGGCCGTCTTCAGCAACGGGGATGCAGCCAAGCATGTGCCCGCTGAACGTCACCGCCGCCAGCGCCTCCGGCCGCAGTTCGGCCTTGGCGAGCACGGAGCTTGTGGACGCGACGAAAGCGGCTTGCCAGTCCCGTGGACGCTGCTCCGCCCATCCAGGCTGGGGATACTCCGTGGGATACGGCTCGTAGTGGCTGGCGATGACCGCGCCGCGCGGCGTGATGAGGGTCGCCTTGTTCCCGGTGGTCCCGAAATCGTGGGCGAGTACGAGATCCTGCGGTGCCAACTCGCGCTCTCCTCTCTCAGATCCTTTGGTCACTGGGTCCCTGGTCGGATGCATCCCGTTCCGGACGCTTCACCACGCTTCCGAAGCGGGCACTGCTGGCGATGTGGGACACCATGTACTCGCAGCTCCGTCCCGCCGCGTCCGATGAGACGCCGGTAAGCACGAAGACCGGGTTCAGGATTGGAACGGCCAGGAGCTCAGCGACGTCGCGCGTCACCACCTCCGCCACTTCGATGAACCGCTCCGAGGTCACCACCCGCACTCCGTAGGTGCTCTCGAGCGTTGCGTACAGGCTTCCGTCCACGAGTTCCTGATCCTCAAGACCGGGAAAGCGCTCGCAGGGCAGATACGAGTCACAGACCATCGCCGGCCTCCCATCAATCTTGCGGAGGCGCCGGAGGAACACGATCTTCGCGTTCTCGAGGATGCCTAGCTTCTCGGCCATTCCATGGGATGGACTGCAGAGCCGCTGCTCGATGATCCGCGTCTCCAGTCGCGTCGGCGGCTGGATCGCATCGAGAACGCTGAGCGAGTTGGTGAGCAGCGTCAGATCGAGCCGTTGCTCCTCCTGGAAGAACGACCCTCGTCCTGGCGTTCGAATCAGCTGGCCTCGATGAACGAACTCTCGGATCGCACGACTGGCTGTAGGGCGGCTCACACCGAACGTTCGCGCGACGAACTCCTCTGTTGGCAGCTGATCATCCACGGTCAGGTGGTGCTCGTGTGCGAAGTGCGCGAGGACGCGGTACAGCTGGTAATACAGCGGGATGGGAGAGGTGGGATCCACTGCGACGTCACTGGCACAGAGCTCAAGACATCGCTCTAGACCGCCCGCATCAGCGTCGCTCGCTCTCCGTTGCATCTTGAGAAGCCAGTATAGGTAGCGAAAGAACCATTTGTCAAGTAGTGCTCGCTTTATATTGCCCTTTTGCATTGACAAACAGGCTAAGCGCTTCTAGACTCGAAGCACCGCCGTCAAAGAAGGAGGCCGGAACGTGTACACGAGATTCTCGTATCCCCTCGATGAGCGGCACATCGTCATGCCTGGGGCCATCGATCCGCCGGAACTCATCCCGCGGTCGCGGATGAGCGCCCCCCCTGCCGGCGCGCCGCCGTCGGCTGTCCGCTGGGGATCCTACAACAACACCAGCTTCGCTCGCTTCTTCGTCCACACGGGTACGCATCTCGATGTGAATTTCCACATCGACACCGACGGAGCTCGCTTGGAAGCGTTCGCGATCGAGGACTTCATCGCGGAGCGCCCCTGCTTGATTGAGATCACGAAGCAAGCGCGGGAAGAGATCACGGCCGACGAACTGCAGCAGCACGATGCCGCCCTGGCGCAGGCCGACTTCTTGTTCGTGTTCACCGGCTTCTCGGCATGCCGCGGGACCGATCCACAGCACTACGCGTCCGAGCAGCCCGGATTCAGCGTCGAGGCCGCACGCTACCTCATGGATCGATTCCGACTCAAGGGAGTCGGCGTCGATCTCCTCGGGATCGAGAACATAGGCCGCGCCAAGTCCCTCGATCCTCCGTTCCCGGTGCACCGCGCCTTCCTCACGGCGGGACGCCCGTTCTATCTGGTTGAAGACGCGGATCTCAAACCGCTTTTGGGAAGAGTCATACGGCGCGCGTTCATGATTCCGCTGCTTCTTCCGGGTGCTGAGGCGATGCCGATCACGGGCTTCGCCGACGTCGAGGGGTGATTCCAGTGTGTGTCGAACACATCGGCGTCCGCGAGCGCAACTTGGAGGCATCGGACCGATGGGATCGCGAGGCGCTCGGGCACCGCGCCGCACGCGGACCGGCGGAAACGGTGCGAACTCCAAACCGGGAACCCGTGGCCGTCCATGGGGGCATGTGACATGCCCGCCAGCACCAGGCGCGGGATCTCCCCAGAGGGTTCACCGCACGAGGCCGCGAAACCGCTGCGCTCGATCGGGCACGGGCGGCTCATCGTCCGTCCGTCGGCCTGCCGCGGCTGCCGCAGTTGCCAGCTTGCCTGCTCGTTCGAGAGAACACGCAGATTCAACCCCGGTCGCTCGATGATTGTGATGGAGCGCAACCTCGCGGATGGTCGTGTGGCGCCGATGATCAGGCCCATCGGTTGCGACCTGTGCGGCGGCGATCCGGCGTGCGCGAAGGCGTGCAAGTATGGCGCACTCACCTACGAGGCCGGCCCGAGCGATGAGAAGATCATCGTGTGGCCAGCGACCGAGGAGCGATCGTGATGCGCCCGACGAGCTGGATCGTGCGTGTCGATCTGTCGACCGGCCGTGTCCAGCGGTCGCCCGTGGATGATGCCATGGGACAGGCCTACCTCGGTGGATCGGGCGTTGGGTGGAAGCTCATGGAAGAGGCGCTTGCCCCCGGAATCGACCCGCTCTCACCGGAGAACATCCTCTGCATCAATCCCGGGGTGCTTGTGGGAACACTGACCCCGGGGACTCCCAAGACCACAGTCATCACGAAGTTCCCCACGCTGGCGTCGGAGGATGGCAAGCACTTCGTGGGAGCCTGTACATCGGGCGGACGCTACCTTGGCATCGCACTCAAACGTGCAGGCTGCCATCACCTGATGATCACGGGCAAGGCGCCGCGTCCGTCGTACCTCAGGATCCATGATCAAGCCATCGAGGTGGTCGATGCCACACCGTATTGGGGTGGCGGGATCGACGATGTGATGACCTCCCTGGTCGAACGGGAAGGGCCGGAATCGGGCACCATCATCATCGGCACCTCGGGGGAGAAGCTGGTCCGGCACGCGTTGACGATCGTGGACCGTGCTAACTCCTTGGGCCGCGGCGGTCTCGGCGCCGTGATGGGGGCGAAGAACCTCAAGGCGATCGTGGTCAACGGGACCGGCGACGTGGACGTGGCGGATCCCGAAGGCTTTATCAGCGCGTCAGAGCGGATGCGCGACGAGATCATGCACTGGCCGCGACGCGAGCATTGGATCGACCTCGGCCTCGCCGCAGGGTGGAGCACATTCAAGCACACGCAGTACCCCGGCATCTGGTCTAAGGCCCGATGGGACGAGCTCTATGGCGAAGCGACACGGATGGAGACCGTGGAAGACGTCATCGGGTGCAACTCCTGCATCCTCGGCTGCCGATTGCGCTGGCAGACGAAAGGGGGGCGGTTCGACGGCGAAACTGGTTTTGGCTCGCCGTTCAGCAAGAGCGCGACATCAGGAATGCTCCTCGACATGGAAGATTTCCGCGATGTCATTCACTTCGTCGCCGACGCCAACGCCAGGACGGGCATCGACTTCTACACCACGATGCGCCTCATCGACTTCGTGACCAGGATGTATGAGAGGGGGCGGCTCACCGCAGCGCAGACCGGCGGCCTCGAGCTTGCCCGCGACTACGATACCTACAGTGCGCTCTACGAGATGACGGTGAACCGCAAAGGCTTCGGGGACGTCCTCGCCGATGGCTGGATGCGCCTCAAGCGCGACTTCGGCCTCGATCCTCAGGAGTACTGGTATGCAGGCATCTGCAAGGGTGTCGATTTCATCTACGATGCCAGACCGTCGAACTTCCATCCATTGATGATGACGTTCACGACACGTGTGCGCCCCCATCACGGGGGATCGCACACGCGAACGAACAGCCGCAACAAGACCATCGAAGAGATCCGCGAACAGGTCGAACGCTGGGGGCTCCCGCAGGAGACCGTGGACCGCATCTTCACGGAGTCGACGTACAGCGGAAGGTTCAACGTTGGTCGTTACACGCGCTACATGGAGGACATGATGCGCGTCAAGAATGCGATCGGCCTGTGCACGATCTACACCTACCAAGGGCTCCTGTTCGGCAACGACATCGCCGAGCTGTATACCGCAGCCAGCGGACACGGCATGACCGCCGCGGGAATGGTGGAGTGTGGGGAGCGGATCAACAACGTCGCCAAGATGATCAACGTCCGCGAGGGCTTCCACCGCGTCGATGATGCGGTCCCTGAGGTCTGGTTCCGGCCGATGGACACACCGGAGGGCCGAATCGAGATGCAGGACTACTACGAGACGAAGACGCTCACCAAGAAGGACACGGACAGGATCCTCGACGACTACTACAACGAGCGTGGATGGGATCCGCAGACGGGTAGACCCACGCCACGGCGTCTTCAGGCTCTTGGCCTCAACGCCCTCGCCGACGAGATGACGAAGATGCCGTAGTCCGCAGCCTGACGCGCAGTGCACTACAGACCAGAAGGAGGAGCAGATGCAGCCACAGATTTCGGGTATCGTCCCGCCGCTGATCACCGCGTTTGACAAGACGGGCGCGTTCAACGAGAAGGCACAGCGTGAGATCGTGTCGTTCCTCGTCGACAAGGTCCAAGGGTTCTATCCCTGTGGGAGCTACGGGGCAGGGCCTCTCATGAGTGTCGAGGAACGCAAACGCGTCGCGGAGGTCGTGATCGATGAGGTCAACGGTCGCGTACCGGTGATCCTCCATGTCGGAGGCCCGACGACCCCGTTTGCTGTCGATCTCGCGCAACACGCGGAGAGAGCCGGAGCCGTGGCGGTCGCATCGGTTCCTCCGATCTACTACGGGTTCAAGGAGCCGGAGGTCGAACGTCACTTCCGGGCGTTGGTCGACGCCGTCGACATCCCTGTGCTCGTGTACAACAACCCCAAGACGACAGGGGTCTCCATCTCGCCGGAGTTCCTCAACCGTCTCGCGAAGCTCGGCGTCCGTGGGGTCAAGGATTCGAGTTTCGACATCATGGTGTTCTACAACTACCTTTGGACCGTCGAGCGAGAGGACTTCATCCCCGTGATCGGGACGGAGGCCCTGATCTTTCCTGCTGTTGGCATGGGGGCCTTCGCCTCGGTATCCGGGTTAGCCAATGCGATTCCCGAACCCGTCGTCGAGCTGTTCGATGCTGTCAAGGCAGGGAAGCTCGAGGAGGCCCGTCCCCTGCAGCGGCGCGTCTCGGCCATGCGAGACGTCATGCACCTCGGTCCAACGCTGGCAATGATCCAAGCAGTGCTCAACGAGCGAGGGGTCAACGCCGGCGTTCCTCGCCTGCCGTTCGTCGCACCCGAGGACGCCCTGGTGGAGAAGGCTCTCAGCGGCTTCCGCGCCCTCGGCGTGACGTTCTAGCGCAACGGGAGCTCCACCACGTGTCCCGTCAGCTTCCAAGGGGGCACGCAGGCTCTGTGGCCTGCGTGCCCCCTCACACGACAGATGTCCTCTTGACGACGGCGCTTGCGCAGTGTATGCTTCGCAATCATGACACGGACGAGGGCGTTTGCGAGCATTCAGAACCCGTGGTACGTCCTCGACCACGTCATGCGTGCTGGGTAACCCGTCGCGCGATCGACAAGAGGCAACGACGGGCCCAGACGCAAGACTGCAGAGGAATCTGCGGTCATTTTTGTTGGACTGGAGCATGGGGGCGACAACGCAGTCGCCGCAGACCAGTGTCCCAGGAGGTGAGGAAATGCCTATCACGACATGCCCTGTGTGCGCGGAGAGGATCGTCGTCCTTCGACCGATCCCCTATCCGATCAAGCAAATCCGTTGCCCAACGTGCCGGGTCCGTCTTGAGGTGATCAACGACCACCCGTTCATGGTGGATGTCCTCGCCGACTTCGACACCGAGAGGGCGATCGAACAGCCGGGAGCGTGGGGAGCGAGGACGTAGTCGACGGAAAGCATGCAACCTCCTTGCAGCCTTCCTCTGTAACCGGGCGGGACCCGTTCACGGGTCCCGCTCGCGTTTTGGCATCAATCCGGACTCGGCACCATCCCCCGGTACTACTCCGGATCGCCCCCGTCCGTCTTCGAGCGGTCGGGACCACGCCGCTCGCCGGGAGACGCTGCACCCGGCGGAGGCGAGCATCCCGGGCGAAGGGCGAGCGGAGGACCCAGGAGCTCCCGGAGGATGATCGCCGTCCCTGGATCGCGCCGCAGCAGACCTCTCGCAGCCGAACGCTTCGTCGGTCTCATCTAGCTTCCGGCGATGTCCTGATCGCCGGTGCCCTCGCCTTCCCCGGCGAAACCATCGCGCATGCGGGTGTCGGCGCGTAGATTCTCCATGCGGTAGTAGTCCATCACACCCAGCCTGCCAGTACGGAACGCCTCGGCGATCGCGAGCGGGATCTCCGCCTCGGCCTTCACCACATCGGCGCGCCGCTCCTGGACGAGCGCTGTCATCTCCTGCTCCTGAGCCACAGCCATCGCCCGGCGTTCCTCGGCCCTCGCTCGGGCCACCTTGAGATCCGCTTCCGCCTGATCGGTCTGCAGCTGGGCGCCGATGTTCTTCCCGACATCGACGTCTGCGATGTCGATCGACAGCAGCTCGAACGCTGTGCCCGCATCGAGTCCCTTGTCCAACACCAGCCGCGAGATCTTGTCCGGATTCTCCAGCACCTCCTTGTGTGAGGCTGCCGATCCGATGGACGACACGATCCCCTCGCCGACGCGCGCGATCACCGTCTCCTCGGTGGCGCCTCCGACAAGCTGGTCGATGTTCGCTCGCACTGTGACCTTGGCGATGGCGAACAACTGGATCCCGTCGGCGGCCACCGCGCCGACTCGCGGTGTCTCGATGACCCTGGGATTGACGGACATCACCACCGCATCGAGGACGTCGCGTCCCGCGAGATCGATCGCCGCGGCACGCTGGAAGTCGAGCGCGATGTCCGCTTTGTCTGCGGAGATCAGCGCGCGCGCCACGCGTTCCACATTGCCCCCCGCCAAGCAATGCGCCTCAAGCTCAGATGTCGATAGCCGTATCCCCGCCTTCCATGCGGCGATCATGGGGAACACCACTTTGTGGGGGTTCACCTTTCTCAGGCGCATCCCAATGAACGTCATCGGCCCGAGGGGAACCCCTGCCGCCAACGCAGAGACCCACAGTCCCACCGGCACGAAGTAGAAGAACAGCCACAGAAGCAGCAGCGCCGCCACGGCAATGACGATGTACCCGATCATGTTCCGCTCCCTTCCTCGATTCGACGCACGACCTTCCGGAACCCTGTGTCCTCGATCACCACGATCCTTGTCCCCTTGGGAAGGTGTCCTTCACGGCACACGACATCGACGCGCTCGTCGTCGAACACGCCCGCCCCCACGGGCCGCAGGTCGGTGCCGGCGATCCCCTCTCGCCCCACCCAGCTGTCGCTCCCCTCCCGGGCGGCGCGGCTGCGAAACGCCCCGCCACTGATCGTCGACGACAGAATCACGCCTCCGAAGCGCAGTTTGGTCTTCGGCAGCTTGGCGATCAGCACTGCGGCGACCACGATTCCGATGAGCACGCCTGCGCTGACCGCACCGACAGCGCGTAGCGCCTGTTCGCGGCTGGTGAGCGGCCCGACCATCGCCGTGTAGAAGCCAAGACCGATCAGCACCAAGCCAGCAAGCCCGGCGAAACCAAGATCGGTCGCGGTGAACACGAAGATCTCGAGGAAGATGAGGAACAGCCCGCCGAGAAGGAATGCGATCGACTCCCACCCCGCGAGCCCGACGAGGAAGTGCGCCCAGAAGAAGGCGCCAAGGCAGAGCGCTCCCAGAAGCCCGGCGACGCCGAAGCCGGGGGCGATCATCTCCACGACCAGTCCCACGAGGCCGACGATAAGCAGAACCGCGGCGACCCACCGCGCCGTGAGGGCTGCCAGCACGTCATCGAGTACGCGCGGCGCGAAACGAACCAGATCCCCTGCCTCGGGATCCAGATGCGTGACAAGCTCGTCGAGATCGCGAGCTTCGTCGTCCGCGTAGCCCCATGCCGCCGCCTGCGAGCCGGTGAGCGTCAGCAGTCTGCCAGCATCGACCAGACCGTCGACGATCACCGTACGGTCGACCATCGCCTCCGCCACCAATGTCGGTCGCCCACGTGTCTCCGCCGTCGCCGCGAACAGTGACCGCGTGGCCGAGATCACCTTCTCCGACGCGTCGACGAACTGGCCTTCGTCGAAGACGACGGGTGTGGCCGCACCGAGCACACCGGCGGGAGCGAACACGATACGCTCGCACGCGATCGCCAGCAGCGCGCCGGCAGACAGCGCCTCCCGATTCACGTACGCCACCGTGACGACGGCAGCATCGAGGATCGCGTCACGGCCAGCGACGGCAGCATCGAGCAGCCCTCCCGGGGTCGCCAGATCGAGAATCACGTACGCTGCCCCTGCCGCTTCCGCCTCGCTCAACCCCTTGCGCAGATACGACACCGTCCCGCGACCGATCTCCCCATCGACCGTCAACAGCCATACATCTCCGGAAGCTGCAGCCGAGAGGGCTATGAACAACACGACGACGAACGCAAACAGCGAACAGCACTTGACCATGAATCCATTGTAGGATAGGGGGCGCACGACCGCCACTGCTCACACAGTTCGAGTGGCATCTGGCCGCGCGACGATCTCGCTTCCCGTTCGCTTAGCGCCACAGTGCTCCGAGAGCAGTTGCTCGAAACGCTCCACCCAGCGGCACCACCGCTCCCGCGGCTCGTCGAACGGAGCGTACAACACGGCGATCACATCGCGCGTACCGGGACCAACCTTCGTCGTCATCGCGTCTTTCACCGGGTTACCGCAGGGGCTCCACGCACCATCCACGTGTCGGCACACGAGAAGCAAGTCCTCGAGGTCGATCTCCTGCCCCGCCGGGTTGAAGACGTAGCGCTCTCCCGCACGCCCTCGGCGCAGCAAGAGCCCAGTACCTGTCGTCGACGCATCGAAGATCGAACCAGGCAGACCGGACTCCAGGCTGATCGCGTTGTTGACGTCAACCGGCGCGTTCACCAACGGGAACTCGCCAGCGACGGCCGCACGCAGCAGGAACTCACTGGCCGGCTTCCCTCGGCCGCTGGGATGGTACGCCCCGTGGCGTAGCATCCGCCGCACGTTCGCTCGTCGCTCCTCCGCAAGGAACGACGGCCCGGCGTCAACGACCTGCCCGAGGAGCTGCTGGAGGAACGCCGGCGGCGATTCCGTCTGGCGCGGCGGGTCGATCGTCTCCCCCCAGATCAGCCCAACCGCCGCGGGACAGGGGGCGAGCGTTTCGTCGATCTGCAGCGTGTACCGCGAATCGGCCATCGTCATCACCTCCGGAATACACCACGGCCGCTCATCGAGCTTGCAGCCGTCAGGTTGCCATGGCTACGCCGTCGGCCTCTCCACGTCCGCCCGCGCGTCGTCGGCGTCACCGGTCGAGTCTGCGATCTCGAAGCCGCAAGCGCGCAGAGGATCGAGAAGCTCCGCCGCGTCGGAGAGCCATTGCCCCCACTTCCGCCCCATGTGTTCCACCCAGCTGTACGTCTCGTCGGGGATATCATCATCGCCGCCTTCCGCCAGCGGGATGCGGGCGCCCCGACTGCGGTAGTAGTCCTGAGCCAGGTACCCCTCATCCATGACGCGCATCGCGTCATCGATCGCATCATCTGTCCACTCAGGATACGCCCCCTCGTACAACGAGAACGCGAGCGGATAGCGCGGCCGCGGCGGCGGGTCCTCCGCGGGGAAGCCCATTGCCAGCTGCACCAGGGGGAACACACGCGAGGGCAGGTGGTACTGCTTCGCCACCTGGCCCGCGCGGAACGGCGTGGCACCGAGGAAGCAGCTTCCAAGGCCGAGCGCATCGGCGGCGATGACCATGTTCTGCGCCATGTACGAGGCATCCTGGATCCCGAACAGCAGGCTCGCGGCATCGCTCGAAGCCCATCGCCAGCCCCGACGTCCGATCAGGATCTCGAGGCGGTGGATGTCCACGAGCACCGTGAACAGCAGCGGCGCGCCGAACGGATGCTGTGCCGGATTCCGTGTCAGCAGCACACTGCCGAGCTGCGCCGCGAACGGCGCCTGCTGCCCCGCGCGCACGATCACCTCGATGAGCTCTTCGGAGGGCATCTCCTCGGTGAATCGGCGGATCGACGCGCGGCTGCGCATCACTTCAAGCACTGGATGACCGATCATCGTTCCTCCCTTCGGCGCCACACTCCTGCCCCCCATCGTAGCCGATGGCGACATCGCTTCCCGGCATCCTACCTCGAGAGCGACGCTGCAACTGCCCGAGAAACGCGGCCGCCCGATGGTGGCGTCCGCTGGATGTCGGGGCAAGATGAGCCGGCCCGCGAGGCAACCGTCGCTTCTCGAGCGCGCCACGCTGTCGAGCCGTTCCTCGCGGCAGCGCCGCCCCGCCCCTGCGGCGACGACACCATGTGGGATACACTCCGTTGGCGATGGAACCCACGGAACGGACGCCCTTGCGGCGGGCCCACGCGATGCACCCGCTGCGGCGGGTGCACGTGATCCACCCGCTGGAGCACGAGCAGTACCTCCGCAGCCTGCTCTCGACCGAGGTGATGCTCACGGTCGGAGACGGCGATTCCGCCGCTGAACGCACAGAGATCCTCGTTGGCGGTCGTCCGTCGGCGGGGGTTCTCGATGGTGCGACGGCGCTGCGGGTTCTCCTCATCCCCTATGCCGGCCTCCCTCCGGAAACGCGCGAGCTGCTCTTGCAGCGGCCTCATGTGGCTGTTCACAACCTCCACCACAATGCGGCAGCCGCGGCGGAGCTGGCAATGGCGCTGTTCCTCGCGGCAGCGAAGCGCGTCGTCCCCGCGGATCGCGGCCTTCGCCACGGAGACTGGACGCTTCGCTACGAAGACACGCGCGAACTGCTGCTCGACGGCAAGACCGCGGTGATCCTCGGCCTGGGCGCCGTCGGTGCCCGGATTGCACGCAGCTGCGATGGACTCGGCATGCGCGTCCTCGGCGTACGGCGCCACCCGGATCGGGTCGAGGCCGACACGCCTCGATGGGAGACGAGCAGCCCTGAGCGGCTTCCAGAGCTCCTGCCATCGGCGTCAGCGCTGTTCGTCACTGTTCCTCTCACCCCAGCCACTCGCGGGCTGATCGGCGCCGAGCAACTCGCGCTCCTCCCCGCAGACGCGGTGCTGGTGAACGTCGCCCGCGGGCCGATCGTCGACGAGGAGGCGCTCTATCACGCGCTCTCTGAGGGCGCCATCGGCGCGGCAGCGCTCGACGTGTGGTACCGCTACCCGGCCGACGAAGCCGCACGCACGGCGACGTATCCCTCGAGGTTCCCTTTGCATGACCTGGACAACGTGGTGCTTTCGCCGCACCGCGGAGGGGCCTTCCGCCACCCGGAGCTCGAGCGAGCACGCATGGAGCATCTCGCGCGATCGCTCAACGCCGCCGCAGCGGGCGAGCCCATCCCTCACCGCGTAGACGTCGCGGCCGGGTACTAGCCGCCCTCCTGTCAGACGATCAGTCCGAGAAGGAGACCGTCGGTGCTTCGCGCACCGCAGCGTCCTCCACTTCGAAGAACTGCTCCTGCGTGAATCCGAAGCCGGTCGCGATGAGGTTGGATGGGAAGACCTCGATCTTCGTGTTCAACGCCCGAACGTTCGCGTTGTAGAAGCGGCGAGACGCCTGGAGGCGATCCTCGGTGTTCGCCAATTGGCGCTGCAGATCGAGGAAGGTCTCGTTCGCCTTGAGGTCGGGATACGCTTCGACCACAGCAAACAGCTGTCGCAGCGCTCCCACGAGGGCGTTCTCGTCCTTCGCCTGCTGCTCCGGCGAACCGGTCGACGCCACGGCCGTGTTCCGCGCCGCAATCACCGCCTCCAGCGTCTCCCGCTCGTGGCTCGCGTAGCCCTTGACCGTCTCCACGAGATTAGGGATGAGGTCGTAGCGCCGACGCAGCTCGGTATCGATCGCAGACCACGACTCGCGCACGTGCTGGCGCAGCCTGACGAGGCTGTTGTACGCCCCGACGATGTACAAAGCGATGACCGCAATCAGCCCAAGAATGACGTACAGAATGATCATGTCAGCTACCGTCCTTTCTTCTGTTCCTGTTGGACGTACGGTGGAAGTCGATCAAGGATCCCAACCACGACGCGCAATGCCGAGGCAAACGTCTCCGGAGCGAAACGCCGGCCTCGCCAGGCGATCACCTCGCGATCAGCGAACTGCAGAGAGAATCGCGGCATCGAGAGGAGGAACGCCATCGTCCGCTGATGAAGAACGTCAAATGCCCAGCGCTTGTCCGCGCCCTTCACATGGAACTGCCGGCTGAACTCCGCCGATTCGAAATCGATATCGTCGGCGCCGAGCAACTCGGCCACGCGGTCGAACAGCCCCTCAGGGCGTATACGAAGCGGCCTCACGGGAAACCCGACGCGGACGATCACCGCCGAGAAGTGATGCGTGCTCCGGTTCTTACCATGCCCGGTGACGTAGCGGTAGTCGAACGCTTCCACCGGGTAGCCCTCCCACTCGCCCGACATCACGTTGTACGCGCACCGGCTGTGCCCGCGACGCAAGCAGGCGAAGCCCGCGAAGCGCTCGTCATACGATGCATCGCGCGCAGCATCAAACGAGAGCCCGTGGCGCCCCGCCCAGGACGACAGCTCGTTACGCCGCCGCGCCCGCAACCACAGCCCAACGACAAGCAATCCGAGAACTGCAAGGACGAGAAGAAGCTGAAGCGGCGTTGGCCATCACCTCCTGGTCAGGAATGCCGCCGTGGGCAGCGACCCTGACGATCTTCGGCTCCCGCGAGGCAAGCGCGCATCCTACGTAGTCTCCCCCGCCAACGCGAGGTCGATCCGCGGCGGCGCCTCAAGGTGCCGTTTGACGGTACACTGCCCCGCCGCACGCAGGCAGGCCTCCGCATAGCGGCTGGGGAAGCCTTCCGGCAAGAGGACCTCGATCCGGATCCGCGTTACGAGCTTCCCGTCCCCCTCCCTCTCCGCCCGCAACCTCAGTTCGAGCCCTTCCGTCGGAATCTCACGCTTGCGACAGAACGCGAGGATGTAGTAGCCCGTGCACGTCCCGATCGACGCGAGAAACAGGTCAAAAGGACTCGGCTCCGCGCCCTCGCCCCCCGCCTCCACAGACTGGTCCGTGGTCACGGTATGCCCTTTGAACTTCGCATCGATGCGGAAGCCTCCAGGAAAGCCAATCCTCATCTCCATCCTGCCGCCCTCCTTCTTCCTCTGTCGCGCGGTCTGCGTGCCCCTTCACCGCGTGGCATCCGGCCAAGCGGCGGGATCCTGATGATAGAACTGCGCCAGTTCGCCGTACAGCTCCGGATGATGACGCCGCATCGCCTGGGGACGCGAGAAGAAACACTCGCTGGCCACCGCGAAGAACTCCGCGGGGCTTCTCGCCCCGTACGTCCCGAGCAACGTCGCCTTGCCGAGAGCGGCATCGCGACGCAACCGCGCGTAGTCGCGGCCGAGAACCCGCGCCCAAGTCGCCAGCAACGGCGCCGGGAGCGGCGGCGTTCCCTCGACCGTCCCATCCTCGGCGTCCAGCTGATGAGCGAACTCGTGCAGCGCAACATTGTGGCAGGTCGACGGATCACTGGCCACAGCGCGCACCGCATCCCAGGCGAGCACGATCGCACCACGCGTCGACAACTCCCCATACCGCGTCTCCGCCGCCTCGCGCACGATGCCCCCGGCCTCCCGTCTCTCTTGGCGCACAACATACGGGTGTGGGTAGACGATGATCGACGACAGGCCTGGGTAGTACTCCGTGTCTCGGTGCAGCAGCAGGAGCGAGGCGTGGGCAGCGATCGTCACGCGGATCTCGTCTGTCATCTCCAGGCCAGCCGCTCCCTCGAACCGCTTCTCCCGAAGCAGGACGAGGACGTGCTTCTCGAGTTCGTCCCGGTCCTCCGGCGAAAGCCGATCATAGAACGGCGTGCTACGGCTGAGCGTTGCTCGCCACGAATCGGGGAACGGCTCCTGCCGAATCCGCCCACGCTTCCTTCGTCGCCACCATCCCATGCCTTGAGGGTATCCGCCAGGACCAACTGGGCACCACCTTCGCCAACGGCTATCGTCACCACCGAAGGAGGTTCTCGTGACCACACTCTACTGGTTCTCCGGGACGGGGAACTCGCTCGCGGTCGCACGCGCCTTGGCGCAGCAGCTTGACGACGCAATCCTCGTTCCCATCGCCTCGTTGCCGGCGAGCGGCACGATCGTGCCGACGTCCAAACGCATCGGAATCGTGTGCCCCGTCTACTTCTACAGCCTTCCCCTCATCGTGAAGGAGTTCCTCGATCGCCTCGATCTATCGAGCGCGGACTACACGTTCCTCGTCCTCACCATGGGCGGGCTCCCGGGCATGGCGGCGCACCACGCCCGCAGGCGGTTCCGCCGCGCCGGTAAGCGCCTCGACGCCGCGTTCTCCGTAGGAATGCCTGGCAACTACATCGCCATGTACAACGCGCGAGGACGGGAAAGCGCACAGCGGATGGCCGTGCGAGCGGAGGCGGCGGCGCAGCGGATCGCATCCGCGGTCGCGTCGCAACGCGCCCGGCGCTCCATCGGACGCCTCGCCCTGCTTCCGGTCTCCGCTCTCATCTACGCCGTGATCGGACGGCGGTTCGCAGCCGATTGCCGAAGTCGCGACGAACGGTTCACCGTCACCGACGCATGCACCAGCTGCGGCACGTGCGTCCGCGTCTGCCCGGTGGAGAACATCCGTATCGTGGGCGGAAGACCGATGTGGCAACATCACTGTGAGCAGTGCTTCGCGTGCGTTCACTTCTGCCCGAGCGAGGCGATTCAGATCCTCGGCACGCGCTCGGCCATCCGCCGCCGCTACCACCATCCCGAGGTCAGCGTCGAGGACATCGAAGCCCAGCGCACCGCGGACTGAGTAGCGCTGCGTGCGGGCCGCCCCGTCACATCCAGCGCCCCTGCGCAGTCCCGCTCCTGGCAAAACCCCGCCCCCCGCGGACAATCGATCCGGAGGTGCATTGCGTGCATCACGCGGCAACCCGCGCGTACATAGTCAGGGAGTGTGCTGAGCTGGCGATCGTCATCGCTGTGCTCGTCGTCGTTGCGAGGTTTGCCCACGTATCGCTCACGATCTGGCTGACCGTTCCGCTCGCCAAGATCGCGATGTCGATCCTCAGCTATCTGCTGTTCGTGCGGCGATCGGCGCGGCTCGAGCCACTGATGGGGAGCGAAGCCATCGTCGGGCGGGAGGCGACAGCGCTGACGCCGCTGACCCCACGAGGTCAAGTCGCCCTCCGGGGTGAAGTGTGGAGCGCGCGACTCACCGCCGCGGCCGCGATTGCCGAGGGTCGCAGCGTCCGAGTTGTCGCGGTGGACGGAACGACGCTTCACGTCGTCCCAACCGACGACGCTCCCTGATCGCCAGGCCGACTACGTCGCTCCGTCGCCCGGCCAGCTCAGCGCCCCTGCGGGACACACGGCGAGGCACTCCGAGCATCGTAGACAGTCCCGATGCGGCAGCACCCCCTCGTCACGATGCTGGCTGATCGTCAAGCCCATGGGACACCGCTGTTCGCAGACCCCGCATGCACGACATCGCTGGGCATCGATCCGCAGGCGCTGCTTCGCGCCGCCCACTGCGTTCTGCACGGTGCCGATCGGGCAGAAGGAGCACCACGTGCGTGGGTGGACGAGAATCCCCAGTGGTACGCCAATCGCCGTCGTCACCAGGCACATCATCCAAAACACCCTCCCCCAATGCAGGGGATCGGTTGGGTTCCCCAGGATGCGATACACCATGAATCCCATGAGCAGCGCGAACGCCGTCCAGCGAAACGACATCGAGCGAAGCCACCGAGGCACGGGACGTCGACGGCTGAACCTCGCCACGAGTCGATCGTAGAACGCTCCTCGAGGACAGAGATTCCCACACACGTACCGACCTCGTACCAGCGAGCCGACGACCCCGCTGATCATCACAACGGGAACCGTGAAGCCGAGCCACGGCACCCACCATCCCACGGCCAGCGTGATGAGGACCACACTCAGTAGGACCCACTGCACCACATGTCGCCTGGCGACCCTGTGACCGGCTGCAGCCTTACGATGCTCCGCTTCGCTCAACGGCATCCCTCCAAATGAATGTGGGCGCCGCACGCGGCGCCCCGCCAGCCCAGGTCGCGCATCTTAGAGCAAGGATCCGTGCGTATCCACTCCTCGGCAAACGCCCGGCTTGCGTACACGAGACAGAGGCAGGGTGAGGCCGTATCATCCGGGCTCGTGGCGGATCCGCAGCAGCGTTACCTCTCCCAAGTCAGACGGTTTGGGCGCAATGCCCGGCTCTATCTCCTATACAGCCTGTTGAGCGGCTTCGGCATGGGAATCCTGCGCCTGTTCTTCAACCTCTACGTGCTGTCGCTGGGACACGACACGGCGTTGCTTGGCCTTCTCGTCGCGATGCCACCGATCGTCGCCGCCACCAGTGCCCTCCCGCTTGGATTGCTCGGGCATCGCATCGGCTTCCGTCGCGCGCTTCTTCTCGGCGGAGGGCTGATGGTCGCCGCCATCAGCGGCATCGCGTGGTCGACATCCGTGGCTGCCCTTGTCGGCTTCGCGCTGTGCCGCGGCCTCGCCCGAACGCTACTCGAGGTCTGCAATGCCCCATTCCTCGCGGAGAACAGCCGAGCGCAGGAACGCACGCACCTGTTCTCGGTGCAGTTCGCAGCGAGAACGTTGTCCGGCGTGTTCGGCTTCCTCCTTGCCGGGAGCCTCCCCTTGCTGTTCGCCCAGGTGCTATCCGTCGGCGCCGAGGATCCTCTCGCCTATCGTGGAGCCCTCATGGTCGGCGCCGGGGTGTTCCTCTTCGCGCTGATTCCGCTGCGCAAGACCCGCACACAGGAACTCGATCGCCATCGTGAGCCGAGCCCAGGACTGCGCGAGGCGTTCCATTCCCCTGGCCTGCTGCTTCGCCTGTTCGCACCCCAGGTGATCATCGGCCTCGGGGCCGGTGCCTTGGTCCCGTTCCTCAATGTCTTCTTCAAGGGAAGGTTCGGCGTCTCCGACACCGTGCTCGGCGCCATCTTCGCCGGGCAGTCGCTGATGATGGGCTTGGCCACCCTCGCCGGTCCTGCGCTCGCCCATCGATGGGGAAGGATTCGCACCGTCGTCGCCGCACAGCTGTGTTCGATCCCGTTCCTCGCCCTCCTCGGCTACGCTCCGCAATTCGGCCCCGCCGTGGTTGGGTTTCTCGCACGAGCGTCTCTGATGAACCTCGGGACTCCGCTCTACGCAGCGTTCGCCATGGAACAGGTGGACGGCAAGCGCCGCGCCACGGCCAGCGGCCTGCTGCAGATGAGCTGGCAGGGAACCCGCGCCCTCGGCGCCTACGCGAGCGGATGGATCCAGGCCGGACCCGGCTTCCCCACACTGTTCCCGATCACAATCGGCTGCTACCTCCTCGCCTCGACACTGATCTACGCCTTCTTCCTCCATGGGCAACGATCCGCGCCCGCCACACGGTCGGATCCCGGCGACGCGCCGCCCACAGGTTCGTGAGCGCCTTCACGTCGGCTTGACATCGTCTTCACCGCGAGCCGACAGAGGGGCACTATGCTTCCACGACCATGGAACAAGAGGACGTGATGAGCCACGGTCGACGATGGCTTCGTCGGATGCTGCCGACGGCAATCGTGCTGATGGTGTGCGGTGGGATGGTGTTCGCGCTGTACTCCGACGGGGAGCACCAAGAGGCTCCGCAGAGCGTGGAGATCCAGGAATACGAAGGGGAGAAGCTCGGCTCCGCGCTGGACTTCCGCGAGAACTCGATCCGCGGTGTTCAGACGATCGATCCGGGCTCCTACCGACTCGTGGTCGACGGTCTCGTTGAGCAGACGGCGTCGTGGAGCTACGCCCAGATCCAGGACATGGCACACGAGCAGAAGCTGGTGACGATCCACTGCGTGGAAGGATGGTCGGTCCGGGCACTCTGGGATGGAATTCCGGTGGCGAGTCTGCTGGAGCTCGCACGCCCCAGCCGTGCGGCGACAACGGTCATCTTCCACGCCGCCGATGGCTACACCACATCGCTTCCCCTGGCGCAGGTCCTCGAGCGGAATCTGATCCTCGCGGATCGAATCAACGGCATCACTCTTCCCCGGGCGAACGGATTCCCGTTCCAGCTCGTCGCCGAAGAGAAGTGGGGCTACAAGTGGATCCGATGGGTGACGCGCATCGAGCTTTCGGACGACACTGACTACGAGGGATTCTGGGAGCGTCGCGGCTACAACAACGACGGCGACGTCAGCGGACCGATGCGCGGCGACGACTAGCTTCCCGCACGCGAAGCGCCTCCTAGGGACAGCGGACAGCGACCACTCCGATCGTCCCGAAGTGCGAGCGACAGCGACGAAGCGGGACAAGACCGTGGCGAGCCACGAGTCCGTCCAATCCTCCACGCCGCATGAAGTCGCGGAACCCCTCGCTGTGGGCCGTCCCAGCGATCGTCTCGATCCCCCGGATCGCTGCCCACGGAAGGTGAAGCCGCGGTCGCGCGGGGAGGCAGTAGTCGGCAAGGAGCAACCACCCTCTCGCCTTGATCACGCGCAGCGCCTCCCGGAGCATGATCCGCCGCTCCTCTTCAGGATGCTCGTGGAGGGCCAGCAGCAGAACCCCAGCGTCGAACGTCCCGTCTTCGAATGGCAGATGGAGAGCGGAGCCCTCCACGTACTGCGGCCCACCGGCTCGTCGGCGCGCCAAGGCGACCATTCCCGGCGACAGATCGAGTCCGGTAACGTCGAACCCGGCACGCGCGAGGAGGCGGCACTGGATGCCGGTCGCCGAGCCGATGTCCAACACGCTTCGCATCTCCAGCTCTCGGCAAAGCGCGACGACTTTCGGTCGAAGGGGCCTCAGCAGAGGGTCGATGAGGATCGGGTACACGAGGACAGCCGGCGCACGGTAGCGACTGACCTCCGTCATCGCCGCCTCCTCCGGGTCAATCCGCCGCCCCCAGGATCCGCTCTGCCTTGTAGAACCATCCCGGAGCCTTCCCCGTGCGCACGTCGAGGGCGAGCTCCCACACGATTCTCCCCTCCGGAGTGACCTCAAACACAACCGAGGTCTCGGACGCCTCGAGAACCCCGACGATCAGCGTGTTCCCGTTGGGTAGACGATCCGCATCGCGCGTCGTGCGCAACCCGTCGCGATGGTAGGACCAGAGAACCCGCCCCGTCTCTCGGTCGATTTCCACCACCTGATAGGGCGCATCCCACTGCAGGCAGACCAGTAGCCGGTTGTCCGGAAGAGCCTCAGGATCGTGAGGACCGTACGTCCCGCGCGAGGGAACCTGGTCAAACAGCGTCCTCCAGTCGATCTGCCACTCCACCCTCCCGTCGGGATCGATCTCCACCGTAAGGTCGAAGTTGCGTAGATTGACAAGGGTGTTGCCATTCTCGAGTCGGGTCACCGCGTTCGTGTGCGTCCATCCCCCGTCCTCGATACCCAGGTACGGATCGACGGCGAAGCAGGAGCCAGCGGACCACGACCACACCAGCGTCCCATCGGGTTCGATCTCCTTCACATGGAGATCACCGACATCATCCTGTCCGCCGTAGACGTAGAGCGTATTGCCGTTCTCCAGACGGTCGGCGTCATGCGAGATCTTCTCGTCGCGGTGGAACCAGACGATCCGCCCGTCACGCTCGACCTCGAACACGCCGAACCGCGGGAGCACGAACAGGACGTTGCCGTTCGCCAATGCCTCGACATCCATCCCAGGATCGGTGTACCCACGGAGGTACGGTGGGATCTCGAACTCCCAGACCACATCGCCCGCCATGTCGACCTCCAGCAGCCGCGGCGGTACCTCCGGTTGGAGGTCGGCGAACAGCGTCGTGCCGTCGCACGTCTCCTGCGCTCGGTGAATGCGAACCCGCGGTTGCACACGCCTCGAGGCAGCCGGGTAGATCTGCGTCTGCGCCGCCGCATCCAGGGCCGCTGCCCCCAACACTGCGAGCAACATCGCGCAACCGATGGAACCTGCTCGTCGAACCATCTTCCTCCTCCGCCGCTCGAGGCGGCTCCACCCTGTCAGCTGGCCAACTGTACGCAGGCCGTCCTCCGCGCCACAACCCCCCGCCCGGCGCCCATCCTCTCATGGAGTCCCTGAGCGTCGCCGCACAGCGTTCACAGAAGCTTCGCGGTTTCTTGGCAGCTACCTGATACAACCGATGGACACTGCCCATGGTCCCAGAGGAACGGGAGGTTGCCATGCGATGGACCGCGAGAGCGAAGGCGCTCACAGTCGTGGGTACGGCACTGATCCTGACAAGCTTCGGCATCGTCGGGAGTCTGGACGAAGCGGGCGAGAACGAGGCCGAAGAGGCGATCGAGGGGATCGGCTTCGGCGTGATCGCTGCCGAGGACGCTCTCGAGCTCCTCCGAGCGAACGCGAGCGATCCTGGTTTTGTGCTTCTCGATGTGCGTACGCCGGCGGAGGTCGCCGCCGCCCACATTCCCGGGGCGAGCCAGTTGGGCTTCCGCGGCCCCGCGTTTGTCGATGCCCTCCGGGATCTCGACCGCGATGCTACCTACCTCATCTATTGCCGCACGGCCAACCGTACGGGACAAGCGTGGCAGATCATGGGTGACCTCGGCATCGACAAGGTCTACGATCTCGAGGGTGGGATCACGCGATGGATCGAACTGGGCTACCCGCTGTGCGTCGGCGAGCTCGACGGCGACCACGTATGCCCGGTAGAGGCCTACGCGGAACGTGCGAGCAGCGACGCCGATCGCGACGGCGTGGAGACCGCACCGCAAACGTAGCCGTCGTGGCATCGATCCCGGCACGACGACGGTTGACGCGAAGACTGCCGGGTGGGACGCGCCCCCACTCGCCAGAGCCGCGGTGTCTGCCCGCGACTAGTAGCCGCGGGACGCCTGCACAACACCGCGCAGCGGGCGACCGCTGCGGTACCGCGCGAGATTGTCGAGGAAGAACTCGGCGATCATCGCCGGCCGATTGAGCCCCGAGTGATGCGGTGTGATCGTCACGTTGTCCATCGACCACAGCGGACTGTCCGCCGGCAGCGGCTCTTGCTCGAACACGTCGAGTACGGCGGCGCGGATCCTGCCACGATCGAGGGCATCGATCAGCGCTGCCTCGTCGATCACGGCTCCGCGAGCCACGTTGACGAGGATGCATGACCGCTTCAGCATCCCCAACTCGCGTGGGCCGATCAGGTGCCGCGTCCTCGGCGTCAGCGGAAGACAGAGCACGAGGACGTCTAGCTCGGAGAGGAACGCTTCCAGCTGGTCCTCCCCGTAGACATGCTCGAACAAAGCGAGCTCCCCCGGCGATCGCGCCAGACCCACCGTTCTCATGCCCATCGCTGCCCCGCGTTCGGCAACGACCTTCCCGACCGCTCCAACCCCGGCAACGCCCATCGTTTGCCCGCCAAGCAGCTCCGCCTCGAACGGCACCCACGCTCGCTCTGCCTGATGCCGGTGAACCGCTTCCACCCGTTGAGCGATGGCGAGAAGGTGCCCGAGCACGTACTCCGCAATCGGTTCTCCGAATCCTTCGGCGATCCGCGTGAGCGCAACGCCGTCAGGTGGCAAGCCCACGGCGTGCAGCGCGTCGACGCCCGCCGCGGCTGCCTGGATCCAGCGTAGCGAGGAGGCGGCACAGACGGCGTCGGGCGGAGGGGGCGAGGAGCAGAGCAGGATGTCGGCATGAGCCATCGCCTGCCGCAGCTCCGACTCCGTGGAGCAGAACACGAAGCTCACACCATCCCCATCGACGAGCCGCTCGCGATACGGGGCCGCGGCCTCTTTCAGATAGACGGCAACCTGCACGGTCTGTGCGTCACCGTTCGACGTGTCCATCCCGCCCTCCTACAAGCTCCAACGCCATCGCAGCTGGCTCCGTTCCGCGCGGCGGCCGGTTTGGGCACGTGTCTCGATCTCGTTGCGCAATGCACGACCCGCATGGCGCAGCCTGTACGCCGCTTCCAGCGTCGCGAGCTCGGGGATCGCGTCCATCGAGCCGTCGCGATCCTCGTACCGAGTCGGCAACTCGCCCGACACGATCAGCGCACCCCCCTTCCGCGAACACCGACACCCTGCTCGGCGATCGCTTGCACCACCTCGAGGGCACGGCGGCGACTGCAGGAGCGATAGACGACGCGCTTCCCATCCGGCCACATGAGGAGGACATAGCGCATCACCCCCCGCGTCGACCAGTCGATGCGCAGCGCCACCCGCACACACGCCAGCTGCGCGAGGCGCGTCCCATCGCGGCCGAGAAGCGCCCCGGCGCAGCGATCGAGGGTCAACCTCCGCGGGAGATCCTCTTGCGGGAGACCGCGACGGCGTCGAGCGATCCGCCAGCCGCCGGCGGCAGCGATTCCCAGGCCGAGGGCTAGGGGCCACAGCAGCGCGCTCGGAACGCCACGATCCAAGGGCACAGCCCCGGATTGCGCCAGCCCGCCGACGACGCCCACCAGGACAGCCAACGCCGCCGAGATTCCCGCCAGTACGTCGAGGCCGAACGTCCCCCGGTCAACCAAGACGACGCCGTCCTCGTCTCGGATGATCTCGAACCCGCACTCTCGATACGCCGGCTCCGAGTCGTCCCTCAACCCGCTCCCTTTCGCAGTGCCGCGGAGCGTTCACCGTGCGCAGACGACGCACCGCGGTTCATGACCGATCGTCGCGGCGTCCGCGCTGCGATGCCGTGTCTTCGTCGACCGCATCCTGCCAACCGCAGCGCACGGCTCCATCGACACCGAACCGCGCGACGTGCGGCTTGATGTCCAGCACCGGCGTGCCGTCCAGAGCATCGATGTTCTCGACGTGGAGGATCCGGCCCTCACGACGAACGAGGCGCACAACACTCATCCCGATGGGATTCGGGCGACACGGCGCACGGGTGGCAAACAGGCCCCGCTCGCGATCGTCGAGAAAAGGAACGACCCGAAGCCTGACGGGTCCCGCCCGATGCAGGTGATACAGGAGCACGATGTGCGAGAAACCCTCCAGATCCTCAAGCCCCTCCTCGTACGCCGGGTCAAGCTCCACCGTGCCGCGAATCCCCGCAGCGTAGGTCGGCTGGATGGGCGTCTTCGCCGGATCGACGTGGGGCGATCGAATGACCCCGATCGGTCGATATGTGATCGCTTCCTGCGGTAGCTCCATGGCGAGCCATGATGACGGCAAGGCCGACGCGAGGCAACCGGCCGACGCTCTCGGAGTCCCCTCGCGAGCGCAGTCGCGAGGACATGCCCAGCCGGGCCACACCGATTGCCGAGCCGCCGTAGACCCGGAGCCCGTCTCCGACCTCCGGGCCCCGAAGACGTCCTCCGTCCCAGCGCTCCACCACGTCGTGGTCGATCGGTGACTCCCGGATGCGCTCGTCGCTCAGCCTAGCGTCCGACCGGACGTGCCGAGCCTACGGCGCAGGATCCAGCTCGATCGCGGCGTCCGCACGAGCCGTGTGCCGCGCCGCGAAGTCATCACTCGTCTCGTGGTATGCCACAAGGATGGTGTACGTCTCCCCAGGGAACAGTGGCTTGTCCATCGCATCGCCGGAGTCCAGCGGGATGACGAACTCGAACACGGTCCCGGCATCGGTCTCCAGCCCTCCCCACTCGCTCACGTTGTCCAAGCCTCCGTTGTCCACATCCGCCTCGTGGGCGACAGGGCCGGTCCCCACGTCGTCACGAACCGCTGCGCGCCCCCCACGAACAGCTCCGAGGATGTAGTTGGCGCCTTCCATCCGGCGCTCCGGATCGAGGCCGATGGCTACGTACCCGCTACCGGGGCTCACCAGGGCCACACGCAGCACCAGCGAGTCGTTCGCCCAGTGCACCGTCACCCCGCCCGCTTCAGTGCTGTGCGCGTACTCCCCGTCGGCGATGACGCCATCCGCCATAGGCACACGACCCAGAGCATCGTCAGCATCCCCGAGAGCGACAGGGGAAGCGGGTTCCTCCGCCGTGACCGAGGTTGCAGTCGGGCCCGCGACCGCGGGCGGACCCTCCTCGTCGCTGGGCACCATCAGGAGCACAGCAACACCCGCGACCAAGGCGACTCCAAGCACAAACAGCAGCGTCTTCATCTGCAGTCCCTCCTCCTGTAGCTACTCACTCTACACCAATTCCCCGAGGCCGTCCTGCCGATTGCGACGCCGCCCGGCGAGATGGCGCGCCGGCTTGCCGCATCGCCACGGATGCCCGAAGCTTGGCGCGAGGTGATGTCTGTGTCTGAGATGCGAGAAGCCATCCGCGACGCCAAACGCGCGATGGGAGAGCTGGGAAAACAGGTCCCCGAGGAGATGGGGTGCTTCGGCAGCTTCATGGGCTCTGTCCTCAAGGAGGGGCACCTCGACCTCAAGACCAAGGAACTGATCGCGGTGGGCATGGCGCTGACCGCGCGCTGCAAGTACTGCATCGGGCTCCACACCGAGAAAGCGTTCGCCGCAGGAGCAACCCCCGAGGAGCTATGGGAGGTCGCCACGGTCGCGATGATGATGGGCGGAGGTCCTGCGCTGACCTACGTTGCCGAGCTGCACAAGGCGATCAACGAGTTGACCCCTAAGACAGTCGACGCCTGAGCCGCTGGTCCGCCCCGACTACGGAGCGCAGTCTGGCTGCACGCGAGACTCGAGAAACGGATGGAAGCTCGAGAGGCTCAACGAGACCGCAACATCGGCCGCGACACGAACGACGCGGATGCGTCCGAACGTCCAGCCGACGCCGGCTGTCATACACGTCGATCTGACCGACGGCAGCAGGGCGATCAAGCAGCCCGCTCGCAACGTCTTGCCACGCCTCATCTTCGCCTCCTTCACTCGACGTGACTGCATCCTAGTCTGCGCCTTCCTCGCTGCCAGGAACGCACACCGCAGATCGGTGGAAGCTGCCTGCTGCCTGGCCGCGCGGCCATGGCTTGGCCGAGACGTTCGCGGGGACAACGCACCACGTTCGGCATGGATCGGGGCACCGCGCACTTGACCGGATCGCGTTGCTCAAGTACATTCCGCAAACCTAGGAAGCGGGCTGCGAAGCACGCAGGCGGCGATCTACACAAGGAGGCGTGGCATGATCGGCATGGACACTTCCAATCGATCTTCGCGTCTCGGCGGAGCCGCTAGCGCAGCCCTCATCACGACCTAGATCAACGGCACACCAGCAGAGCTCATCCAACAACTCCCCGCACGCGAAGACAGCGATTCAAGACCTTCCGTGGGTCTTCTGTGGATCGGGCGCTACATCGGATGACACGGCGAAGCCAAGGGGAAGCTGATGAGACTGCCGTTGCTGCAGACACTGGCACTCCTCCGCACGTACTTGCGGCCGCACCGCCGTTGGGTCGCTGCGCTCGCGCTGCTCGTTCTCGTCACCATCGGCCTACGCCTTGCCGGTCCCCAGGTGCTTCGTGCGTTCATCGACGCGGCCATGGCGACCTCACCACACGCGGTTCTCGTTCGGCTAGCGCTGCTGTTCTTCGCGATGGCACTGGTCACACAAGGACTCGCCGTCGTCGCGACCTACGTCGGGGAAACCGTGGCATGGTCCGCAACGAACGACCTGCGCCTCGACCTGCTCCGCCACGCGTTGCACCTGGATGCCGCATTCCATCAGGAGCACACGCCGGGCCAACTGATCGAGAGGATCGATGGCGACGTCGCCACGCTGTCGAACTTCTTCTCCCGCTTCGTGATCGATGTCGTGGGCAACGGTCTTCTCGTGCTCGGCATCCTTACCCTGCTATTCCGCGAGGACTGGAGGATCGGACTACCGATCTTCGGATTCGCATCGCTGACCATCGTCGTGCTCGTTCGCATCCGCAGGGCGGCGATTCCGCATTGGACCGCGTTCCGCAAACTCAACGCGGAGATGATGGGGCTGCTCGGGGAGCAACTCGGCGGAACAGAGGACATCCGAGCGAACGGCGCGGTGGCGTTCGTCCTCCGGCGTTTCGCTGAGTTCTGCCGCCGCCTGTTCCCCGTCCGGCTTCGGTCCGGCCTCGCGGGGTACGCGATGTGGATGTCCAACATCGCGCTGTTCACCGTGGGGCACGCCGTCGCGTTCGGCGTCGGCGCCATGCTCTGGAAGGCCGCAGCGGTCTCACTGGGCACGGTGTATCTGATCTTCCACTACACCGAGCTCCTGCGCGGCCCGATCTCCGAGATCCGCACCCAGATCACGGACCTGCAACGGGCCGAGGCAGGGATCCGCCGCATCCGCACCCTCACGGAGACGCGCTCCGCGCTTGCGGATCATGGGACCGCATCACTCGCCGGCGGCGCGCTCCGCGTGCATTTCGATGCCGTGCACTTCGCGTACTGTGCCGCACCGGCCGACGGCGAGGCTCCGAGACGCCGTATCCCCGCGCTCCACGACATCACGTTCCGCCTGGAGTCAGGCGAGGTCCTCGGCCTCCTCGGGCGCACGGGAAGCGGGAAGAGCACCCTCGCTCGGCTGCTGGTCCGTCTCTATGACAGCGACTCGGGCGCCGTGCGCGTCGACGATGTTCCCGTCGCCGATGTTCCGCTGCGCCGCCTGCGCCGCGCCGTGCGCATGGTGCCCCAGGAGGTGCAGCTGTTCCGGGCGACGCTGCGCGACAACGTGCGGCTGTTCGATCCCCAGGTCACGGACAAGAGGATCCTCCGTGCCCTCGACGACCTCGGGATCCGCGAGTGGGCGCTGCGGCTGCCCCAAGGCCTGGACACTGTTCTCGCCGCCGGTGGCGGAGATCTGTCCGCGGGGCAAGCGCAACTGATCTCCCTCGCGCGCGCGTTTCTCGCCGATCCCGGCGTGTTGATCCTCGATGAGGCATCGTCGCGACTCGATCCGGCCACCGAGGCGCTGCTCGAACGTGCGATGGATCGGCTTCTCGCGGGTCGCACGGCCATCGTCATCGCCCACCGTCTGTCCACGGTTCAGCGTGCCGACCGGGTGCTGATCCTCGAGAACGGGCACATCGCGGAGTTCGGTCAGCGCGAAGAACTCGAAGCTGACCGGAACTCCCACCTCCACCGACTGCTTGTCATGGGGATGGACGAGGTGCTGGTATGAAGGTGCGAGCTTCTGTTTGGCGGTTGCTTCGCTACCGGCCGGGGCTGTACGCGGCCGACATCGGCGCGTGGATCCTCATCATGCTCACCGAGCTGGCGGCGGGCTACGCCGCCAAGCTGTTCTTCGACTGGCTCAGCGGCGGTGGTGCTGCGGGGCTCACGCTGTGGGGGATCCTCGCTCTCGTGGGCGGCCTCGGCATGGCACGCGTCGTGTGCATCCTCGTCGGGGCGCTCATCGACATCCGCCACCGCTTCACGATGCAAACGCTGATGCGCCGCAACCTGCTGGCGGGGGTCATGGCTCGGCCGGGCGCGCGATCGCTCCCCGGTTCGGTGGGCGAGGCGTTGTCCACCTTCCGCGACGACGTCGTGGTCGTCGAGGATCTGCTCAGCTGGCTCATCGACCAGATCGCGTTCGTCTCGTACGCGCTCGTCGCCCTCGCCATCCTCGTGAGCATTGACGCACGCGTGACCGCGTTCGTCGTGCTCCCGCTCATCGTCGTCCTGTTCGCCGCACGCATCGTCTCCCGGCACATCCGCCGCTTCCGTGAGGCCAGCCGCCGAGCGACGGAGCGGGTCACCGGCGCGATTGGAGAGGCTATGGGGGGCGTTCAGGCAGTCCAGCTCGCGTGTGCGGAGGAGCACGTCACCGCCCACGTCTCCGAGCTGAACGAGGTGCGGCTCAAGGCCACCGTCAAAGACCGACTCCTCAGTCAGTCGTTCCACGCCTTCTTCTGGAACGCTGCCACCTTGTGCACGGGGCTCATCCTCCTCGCCGCCGCCGAGGGGCTTCGCTCCGGAGGGTTCACGGTGGGGGACTTCGCGCTGTTCGTCACCTATGTGGGTGTGCTCGCGGAGGTGATCGCCGACACTGGCGATTTCATGGTGCACATCAAGCAGGGCGGCGTCTCGCTCCAACGGATGCGCGAACTCATCTGCGATCCGAGCGGCGCATCCGTAGTCGCCCACGAGCCGACACACCTCCACGGAGCGCTCCCTGAACTCAGGATGCCGTCCCGCGCGGCGGAGGACCGACTGCAGGAGCTCCGTGTCAAAGGGCTCACGGCAGAGGCCGCGAACGCGGACCAAGCGTTTTGCCTCCGGGATGTTTCGTTCACGATCAAGCGCGGGGAGTTCGTGGTTGTCGCCGGACGCATCGGCTCCGGGAAGACCACACTCCTACGAACCTTGCTCGGTCTGCAACCGCGAGATGCCGGGGAGATCCTGTGGAACGGCCAGCGGATCGACGCTCCCGCCGACGTGCTCATTCCCCCACGATGCGCCTACACGCCGCAGGTTCCCCAGCTGTTCAGCGATACGCTGGAGTCGAACATCCTCATGGGGCTCCCGCTGGGACCATCGGCCGTGGAAGAAGCCGTGCGGCTTGCCGTCCTCGAGCGCGACATCCCCCAGCTACAGGAGGGCCTGCAGACGACCATCGGAGCCAAGGGCGTCAAGCTGTCCGGGGGGCAGCGTCAGCGGGCGGCCGCGGCACGCATGTTCGTTCGCGATCCCGAGCTCCTTGTCTTTGACGACCTCTCCAGTGCGCTCGACGTGGACACCGAGAAACGCCTCTGGGAAAGGACCTTCGAGCAACCTGACCGAACGTGCCTCGTGGTCTCCCACCGGCGGGCCGCGCTGCGACGCGCGGATCGGATCCTCGTGCTCGTGGACGGCCGGATCGATGCCGTGGGCACCCTGAGCGACCTACTGGAGTCCTGCGACGAGATGCGAAGGCTGTGGCAGTGCGCCGACGGCGACGACGGCAGTCCGCGGGGATGAGCCGGCGCTTCGCCGTGCCTACGGACCCGCGGGGGCGAGGGCAGGCGCGGAGAGCGAGACGCCGACCTCGGCCCCGAGAAGGTATACGGGCTCCATCGTCAGGTCGAGCCGAAACGGCGCGTCGAAGCACCCCAACGACTCCCCGCATAGCCCCTCCACTCCAATCTCTGCGCAAGGCGTGACCCACACCGCTCCTTGCCGAACCCAAGGATCCTGCCAAAGGAGGGTGATCGGCACTCCTAGTAGCGCGAATCGAGCGACGGTCACGCCGGAGGTCGTCGTCAGCCCCAGAAGCTCGGCGCCGCGCAGCCGCTGAACCAGGTTCTGATAAGCGAAGTAGGCGCGCTTCCTGACACCGGCACCCCGATCGTACGGCCCCTCGCCATCGTAGACGAGACCGCTCTGATCGAAGAAGCCCACGCCCGTGCCCTCGTACTGCGGCTCGGTGAGGTAGCACCACTGCGCCACCGCCACATCGAGCGACCACAGCAGCACGTAGCGCTTCACCAAATCCGCTGCCTGGTCGCTCTCCGACTGCTCGATGGATCCCATGCCTCCGGAGAACGTGCACATCTCGGTGACCCAGATCGGGCGATCTCCGACGCCGAACGCGTCCATCAGCCCACGCATCGTCTCAACGATGGGGATCGCCGAATCATAGAGCTGTGCGCCCGGCAGAGCCGCGTCCGGCCGCGCCAGACCGTAGTAGTGAAACGCGTAGACATCGATCCACTCCGCCCCTCCGGCCTCAAGGAACGAGCGGAAGTACGGCTCCAACGCCCAATCGCCCATCCCCGGGCCGTCGAGGAGTCCGCCCATGACGACCGAGCATGAGGGGCAGGCCGCACGAATCGCCGGCGCAAGGATAGAGACCCGGCGCGCGTACTCCCGAGGATCACACGACGTCCCCCATCCCCCGTTTTGCTCGTCCCCGAGTTCCCAGTAGGTCACCGGGACCCCGACGTCATCCACCCCGTTTCCAGCGGTGTAGTAGCGAACGATCGCCTCGGCCGCCTCCGCTTCCGCAGGACCAACGTTCCCAAGGTAGAAGGTGGCAATCGGGGTCAGCCCGTACTCGACGAACTCGCGCATCTGCCGCGTGTGCAGCTCCTCCTTGTTGCTTCCGAAGAAGCCCATGGATGGGCCAAGCCAGAACCCGGAGGTGCCGACGTCCAGTGGCAACTCCGTGAAGTACGCCTTGTCGGGGATGATCCCCGAAATGCCGAAAATCCCGAACCGCACGGCGGACTCGAGCTCGTCGCCCGACCCGAGAACCGCGGTGACCAGCACACCCACAAGCATCCCCGCGAAGAAACGACGCACGACTCTCCTCTCGACCCAGGAGCTCTTGCCCCGCAGAGCTACACAGCCCGGACGAATGCGTTCCCGGCACGGGAGGCGGGCGTTGCCGCACCGTATCGTCCCGTGTCGTGCGGGCCTGACAGCGTCGGCCGACTCCTATCGCGCGATCGTAGCCCTCATGGGCTAGCGCACTTAGTTGCCGCGCGCCACCCAGAACGTCCAGTCGAGCAGGCTCGAGGTCTGAGAGGCCGCGTCTTCGAAGCTCACGGCCGCCTCATCAGCGGTGAGCAGCAGCAAAGAGGGATCGGAGTGCAGGGCGATCTCCCTGTCCGCCGTCAGCGCCACGAAGGCTAGATCGGAAGGAAGCGAGAGGTCCTCCGCAATCGCCTCGCTGAGGCTGTCGAGGAACACCGAGACGCCCAACGCGCCGATCACCTCGCCATCGCGAAGAACTGGCACGGCAAGGACCATCGACTGCCGTCCCGTGGATCGACTGACCACGAGGAACCCCTTTGCCGTCTCCCCCGACATCACGATGGGGAAGTACGGCCGGTCGGCGAGGTTGGCGCTGGCGCGCCCGCCGTCGACGGTGGAATAGCCTCCATCCGGCTCGACGAACCATGTTGCCATCGGGAGGCTCTCCTCCTGGAATGCCTCCAGGAGCGAGGTCATCGACTCCCAGTCGCCAGAGCGCAGTTCCTCGGTCAAAGCGAGGACATCCATGGTGCGAATCAGCCCCGCAACGTAGGTGTCGAACAAACCGGCGGCGGCGGATGCCGCGACCTCGGATCCGACCTGCACCGGCAAAGCGGATCCCCCCAGGCTGATCGCGGCGAGAAGCATCCCCGCCAGCCCAAACCACCAACGTCGTCCCTTGCTCATGCTGCACCCTCCTCTTCGGCTGTCCTCAGCGATCGACCGCCCGTCGCGGCGACTGTCAGCCGCGGCGACTCTAGATCGGATCCGCAGGCGCGTCAACGGGCTGCGCGGCGGCGGAAGGGATTGACATCCTCTGGCGGATCTCGTTCACTGGGGTAAGCGTGATCCGAGCCATCGTGGCGCGATCCGAGACGCGGCGGCTGCTAAGGAGGACACCATGATCAGGCGAATCGTCGTTGCCGGGCTGCTCACTGCTTTGCTGTCGGTCGGAGGGGGCGTCGTGGCTGTGGCCTGCCCGGCCAGCACCATCGATCACAGCGGAGACGTGATCCTCCACCTGGGTCGACCGGCGCTGCTGGTGGAGACCTGCGTATCCGAGGCGGTGGATATGACCACGTTCACCTATCGCCTGACGAACTGGTCGCGGGGGGACCTCGAGCTCTGCAGCGTCAACGTGCCCGGCCTCGGGCAGTTCTCGGCCGCGGTCCAGGCCTCGCCAATGGGCTGGACGGCGAGCCACAGCATCGCCTCGGAGTGCGTGACCTGGTGGTCGTGGAAGAGCGGACGCTTCGTTCTCGGTCCGGGGGAGACGCTCGAACTGAGCCTGAGCGTGGCGTCCCCCGCCTCCTTCGGAACCATCGAGGGTGTCGTGGGGTTTTGCGGAGGCGGGTTGGAGACTGCGGAGATCCTCGCGCCGTCGGCGTGCGCGGGCGGATTCGCAAGCGCCTACACCGGTTGCTTCTGCGATGCGGCGGGCGGAGGCTGCGTCGCCACCGAACGGTTCGAAGGCGAGGGGAACCGCATCAATCTGCTGAGCGGGCCAGATGAAGAGATCAACGGCACCTGCCTCGGCAGCTGGGTCAGGCATGGCTTCACCGGCGGGCTTCCGCCGGATCGGTACGACTTCCGCTTGACCATCGATGGTGTGGCAATCCCCCTCGTACGAACTGTATTCTGCGCCCCGGGCACCGATGTCGGCAACGCGCTGCAATCCGTGCTGTGGCACGTGCAGTTCCCCGCCGATTTCTTCGCGCCGGGTAGGTACGAGGTCACAGGGGAATGGCTCGAACTCGCAGCGGACGGCAGCATCGCATCGGTGTTCTACAGCCGCACGATCGAGCTGACGATGATCGAGTGCGTACCGATGTACCCGATCACCGGTCCTGCGCTTCCTGACCTGACGGTGCGCATCGACAACCTCACGTGTGCGTGCGGGTGGACGCCACAGCAGCGCTTCGAGTGCGAGATCGACGTGTGGGTAACCGTTAGCAACGAAGGATCCGGGCCTGCCGATCCCTGTGGAGTCAGGGTCGAGGCAAACCGCAAGCTGGCGGTGCGCACCGTCCCCGAGCTAGCGGCGGGGGCGTCGTACTCGACCCGCGTGCGCCTGACGTTCGAAGTAGACCCCGGGGACATCGAGGGCAAGTGCCCGATCGAGATCGAGGTCATCGCCGACTACGCCGATGTCGTCAAGGAATCCAACGAGGAGAACAACACCGCCACGGCGTGCTGCGAGCCGTAGCCGCTTTCCTCAGGGGCGGTCGAAACCGGGCCGCTAGGCTGCGCTTAGTCGTCTAGCGGTAGAGATCGCGGAGGTACGTCTCGCCGTCCTCGGACAGCGCGAGCGCTTCGAGTTCTGCCTCGAGCCGATCTACGGTTCCCCATCCGGCGACGTATCCGTTGAGTCGCGCCGCTACCGTCGAATCGACGAACTCCCGGAAGCTACCGAAGCGGTCCTGCATCTCGTAGACGAGGTCGCTGCCGAGCAGCCAGTACTTCTGGTGGAAGTCCTCGGCTCTCGTGAACCGCTCGAAGGGGACAATCTCCGTGTGGGGCGGTGCCCCCCGATCCTCCTCGTGCGCCAGCGCGGAGGCCTCGGCCGCGGCGCGCTGCTCCTCGGAGTGATAGAAGATGACCGATCGGTACTGCGGGGTTCGCGGCTCGCGCAGCGGATCGTGGGCAGCCCAGAACGCCTCGAGCAACCGAGCATAGCTGATGATCGACGGGTCGAAATCAACCTGGACGCTTTCCGCGTGGCCGTCGATGTCGTAGTAACTCGGGTGGAGTGTCGTCCCCCCCGAGTAGCCTACGCGCGTACGGAGAACCCCGCGCAGCATCCCCAATCGCGCATCCGGTCCCCAGAAGCAGCCCAGAGCGAACGTCGCTGTCTCGACGCGCTGCGGCGCATACCCCTCTGTCAGAAGCGGGTCCAGCATCCCAGAAGCCGAGGCGTCCGTTCCGTCCTCAGCCGCAGCAAGCACCGCGACAGCCACAAGGACCACGGACGCCGCTGCCATCCAGCGCAACACCGTCATTCGCTTCATGGAATCACCGAGTCGATGATCGCGTATCGATGTGGGATCCACGTCGGAATCCCGTGGAGGACCGATGGAGCGGCAATCCGAGTGCGTGCGGCGACTGCCTTCTGCGGCCTACGGGCCCATCGGATATCCAGGATAGGTCGGCAGGTACCACTCGTCGGACATGCTGGGCGAACCGAAGTTCACATCCCGGTGGACGAGATCGCCACACTGCCAGTACGTTCCCTGCTGCGCGAGCACCGGCGGTTGCGCTGTGATGGCGATGGTGAAGTCGACCAGGTCGACGTCGAGATCTTCGATACTCAGCGAGTGCCTTCCCAGTGGATCTACGTCGAACGTGGGACCGGGGATGATACCGGCCTCCGTGACCAGATCGACCGTCACCTTCGCCGTTTCATCTCCCACGTTCTGGACCGCGATCCACGTACTGAACTCCGGCGTCGGCGTTCCGGCGGGGAAGTACCACTGATCCGACGCCCGGGGGGCGCCCATGGTCGGATTGATTCCCTGGCCATCACTCCAGGTCATCGTCTGCATCGCGACGACGGGGGTGTCCGACGAAACCACGGCCGTGAGCTGCGGATGGTCGGGGAAGGAATCGGCGAGGTCCACCTTCGTCTGGCACAGCGGAGGAACGGTCAGCTTCGGACCAGCATGAAGCGCGCCGTCCGTGATGCAATCGACGGTCACCGTGGCCACGTCCTTCCCCGGATTGGCGACGACAACCGACGTCTCAAAGCCGCTCCACGCCCCCGTGTTCCCCTCGGCTAAATACCAGCGAGTCGCCACTGCGCTCACCCCTACGGAAGCGTAGCTCGACAGACCGCCGGCCCACGTGAGCAGCATCCCCGCCACAATCGGCACGTCGGCGGTGACAACCGCACTGAAGCTCGAGGTGTCGGACACCGTGTCAGCGGCATCCCACGTCGCCGCCCCCATCGGCGGCGCGACCAGTGCGGCTCCCGTCTTCGCGCCCTCCTGCGTGATGTACGTTACGTTCACATCCGCCGGTGTCTCTCCAGGATTCAGCACGTTGATGGATGTCGTGAACCCGTCCGACGTCTTCCCCTCGCCCAGGTACCATGTCTTCGATGTCGTCGTCGCGCCCGCGGAGCAGGCCGCAAGCTGCGTTCCCCCACGGGGATCCTGCCAGATCAGCGGGCGGCCGACGACCAGTGGCGTGTCCGACGTGACGATAGTCGTCGCGTCCCACGAATCGAACGCCCCCGCGAGCTCACGAACCACGGTCAGACGGCCAGCGTCAGCCACCAGCGTGAGCCCCTCACGCAGCATCTCCTGCTCCTTGATGTACTCGATCGTCGCGTCCGCGGGCACGTACTCGGGGTTCATGATGTTCAGGTAGCTACTGCACTCCAGGTCGCCCGTGGAACGCTGCAGCAAGAGCCCCATCATCAACGGACAGAGCGCGATGACCACCAGAACTGCCACCAGATGCCTCACGCCTCGCAGCACGTCAACCACCTCGCTCTCAGTGGATCGCCGCAGCATAGAGTGGCGGGACACACTCGGTCAATGTAACGCCCCCCAAGCGTGAGCACCGCGCCACGCCGCCGTCGCCCGATTGCCAGGTCCGCTCCGGCTGCGGCACAATGCTCCTGGAGGTGTTGCCCCCGTGAATCGGATCCTCGCCGTCCTCGCTGTCCTCGCCATCGCTGCCGTCGGCCTGTTCCCCGACCCGCTCAAACCGACGACGTACGCGCCCGTTCCGTGCTGTGCCCCCACGGGAAGCTTCCAATCGACGTTCGCCCTCGGCGGATCAGAGATCGTGTACCTTGCCCCCGAGCTCTCGAAGGCCGACGCCGAGCGTGTCGGCGCGTTGGAGGTGGCGCTCGATCGATTGCGCCAGCGGCTGGCGATCCCCGGCTTCTCCGCCGCTGTCGTGCGCAGCGGCGAGATCCTCTGGGCGAGAGGCTTCGGCTGCGCGGACATCGCAGCGGGGGTCCCGGCCACACCGCGCACCCCATACCGTATCGCGTCTCTGACAAAGCCGATGGCAGCTACGGTGCTCCTCCAACTCGTCGAGGAGGGCGTCGTAGATCTCGAGGACCCCGTCGCCGACTACGATATCTTCCTCGACAGCCGAGGTACGGTACGCGTGAAGCACCTGCTCTCGCACAGTTCCGAGGGCACTCCGGGAAGCCGGTACCGATATCACGGGGATCGCTTCGGCCTGATTGATCGCGTCATGCTCAAGGCATCAGGCTTCACGTTCGCCGAGCTGCTCATCGACAGGATCATCCTCCCGCTGGATTTGCGCGACACGGTTCCCACACCCGTCGGCGGTGAGCGTCTGGCGTACGAGCGGGGCGAAGCGGATCCACGCTTCCAGCACGCATGGAACCGCCTCGCAACGCCCTATTGGCTGGTGCACGGCTACGGCAACGTCCGGGACGAGTACGTGGAGTACTTCGGCTCGGCGGCGGGCTTGATCTCCTCTGTGATGGACTACGCGGCGTTCAGCCTCGCGCTCGACTGTGGGGATCTTCTCTCCGAGGAAACGCTATCCATGGCGTGGTCGCCGTTCGTCTCCAACCGAGGAAGGAGCCTTCCGTACGGTTACGGGTGGTTCATCCAGGAGCGAGACGGGATGCGCTTGGTGTGGCACTACGGCTACTGGCGCAGCACCTCTACCCTGATCGTCAAGGTCCCCGAGCGCGGGTTGGCGTTCCTCCTGTTCGCCAATTCTGATCGGCTCAGCAGCCCGTTTCATCTGGGTGTGAACGAGAACGTTCGCCGCTCCCCTGCGGCACGGGCGTTCCTCGACATCTTCGTCGACCCGTAGCCCCCCACCTGCAGTGGCCCGACCGCGCCTCACCGGGTACGGTCTACGGCGGGAAGGAGCTCCCGTTCATGGCGAGACATCGCAGCAATCTCATCTGGATCGACCTCGAGACCACCGGCTTGAGCGTCAGCAAGCACACCATCATCGAAATCGCAAGCATCGTCACCGACAAGGATCTCAACGTCCTCGGCGAAGGCCCGAACCTCATCATCCATCAGAGCGAGGAAGCGCTGGATCGTACCGACGACTGGTGCCTGCAGCAGCACGGACCGTCCGGGCTTCTCGAAGCCTCGGCAGCATCCAACGTGTCGCTGCGCGACGCGGAACAGCAGACGCTACGCTTCGCGCGCGCGCACACGCATCGCGGCATGTCCCCGCTGTGCGGGAACTCGATCTTCCTCGATCGTCGGTTCCTCATGCGCTACATGCGCGAACTCAACGCACACTTGAGCCACCGCAACATCGACGTGAGCTCGATCAACGAGCTCGTCGCCCGCTGGTATCCCGGCGTTCTCGCCCGCCTCGACAAGGGCGTCCGCCATCGTGCCGCCGATGACATTCGCGCCTCGATCGACGAGTTGCGCTTCTACCGCCAGCGGGTGTTCGGGACGTAGTCACCGAAGAGGCGTGTTACCCGGGTTACGCCACGAAGCGTCACGGATCGACCGTGGCTCCACGAACCGCACCGGAGTCCCCCGAGCAGCCGCACAGGTTCGACGCCCGAACCTTGTACCAGAACTCCTGCCCCGGTTCGAGTCCCCGATCGACGAACATCGTGTCCTCGACCTCCGCAACCAGAACGGCGAACGGACCCTCCGCCGAAGGGGCGCGCGTGATGTTGTACAGCTTCGCGTACTCGACTGTCTCCCACGTGACACGAATCGCGTCCGGGAACGTGCCGATGGATGCGGAGACCTCACGCGGGTGGTCGGGGCGGTACCCGTAGATGCCATGCGCGCTTGCCGACGGCTCGCTCTCCCCGCCGGAGTGGAGTGTCTGAACCCGGTACCAGTAGTCGACGCACATCTGCGCATCGAAGTCCTCCCACGCCCGATCGCCGACGATCGCCACCTCCTCATACACCCCTAGGTAGGAGTCGGCTCGAAGGACCCGGTACCCGTCGGCACCGGGAACCGCGGTCCAGGTGAGCACGATCCGCCCAAACGGCTCCCCCCGACTGGCCTCGATGCGGTAGGGAGGGTCGCTCGGCCCCGAGGGAACCGGCGAGAAGAGAACGCTTGCCGTGGAGCACGGGCTGAGCTCCGCGCGCCCACATCCGTTGTAGGCGAACACCCGGTACTGGTAGATCTGCCCGGCAACGATGTCCACATCGAGAAACCAAGGCTCCTCAACAACGCCGATCGTGTACTGCTTGGCCGTCGGTCCGCCAGTGCCAACCATGGGTTCCGTGCGAAGAAGCTTGTAGTACGTCGCGGTCGGCGAAGGCTCCCAGGCGACGCGGATTCCGCCGGTTGTCTCTTCCTGCGACCACACGGCCGCAACAGGGAACGGCACCAATCCGACGTACCCAAGGGAGGGGGCTGATCCCGATCCTAACGCGCCCCCGAGGGCACGAACCACATACTCGTACTGCTGGCAGAGATCCACGTCCGTATCCGTGTACCTCGGGGTATTGACCACGGCAAGCGGCTCGTAGACGCCCTCATTGCGGTCCCGCCGCAGTACCTCGTAGCCTTCGCTCCCGTTCACGGCGTCCCAGAGCAGCTCAACACGAGCCTCGTGGCTGCCACGCGTCGCCAACACCGAGGGCGCTTCCTGCCGCAGCGACCCCGTAGCGAGGCGATCCGGCTGCGCGACGAGGAACACGTAGAGGGGGAACACATGCCCGTCCACCTCGGCGGCCGCGAGCACCGCGAACTCCGCATCCAGCTGTGCACATCCCTCGACGAGCCAGGCAAGCGTCTCTGCGGTCAGCGGCAGCTCCTCAGCCTCCCGCCACAGCGCTCCCCCGAGGTTCGGTCCCAGCGTGACCTCGGTTTGCACGTCGAACGGAGTTCCCCATCCCGCCACGCGCAACGTCCCCGACGGCAGCACGGAGGACTCCTCGAGTGTCAACGGTAGATCCTCCCCGTCTCCCTCGATCGCGCCGCGCGAAACGACGTACCAGCCGAGCGAGGATGCCGCGCGGTTCAGCTCCTCGCCCGTGGCTCCCCCTGCCGCCTGGAGCTCTGTCGGCGACGCGAACGACATCGCCTCGGGCGCGACGCCCGCCGCACGGCGTGACGCATCGGGCCGCGGGAACGGCATCACCACATCGGCCGCAGCAACGTGCCGCACGACGCTCATCCGCGCGAGTGCTTCGAGCCCCGCCGGCGTGCACTCCACCGCGATCACCGCCAGATCATGGATGTACGCCAGGCCGACCTCCCAGATGTCGCTCTCGACGCGGAGCAGAGAGAGCGACGGCGCAAGGTTGCCGTGCTGCGTGATCTCGTCGACGCCGCCGGCCAGCGTTTCGCTCCCCCACATCAGGTGCGACGCGCTGCCGTACGAGCGGGCATTGGCCGAGGGGGCATCGGATCGTGTTCCCTCCAGGCACACGAACACCGTTTGCACTCCGCCCTCGTCGGCCTCGAGCCAATGCTGCAAAGGCTCATCCAGCTTGAGCCGCCACACCCCTTCCCCCGCGTCTGCAAGCACGAGCCCCCCAAGCCATGCCAGGAGGAGGAGACCCCCAATCGCCCGAACCGTCCTTCGCCTCATGCGTACCTCCCTTGCGAACAGAGGAGAGCCGCAGCGCACTGCCTGATGCTTGCCCAGCCCGCGGAGCTCTCGACGCGCGCTACTACTTGCGAGCATTACAAACAGTGCGTTGCAGCAGCGTGACAGATCGTTTCGTAGAGAACCCACGCTCGGCAATCCGTTGAGCCCGTGTGCTCAAGGCCGTGCCCGCCTCCGGCGACACAGCTTGCGAGCTCAGCCGTTCAGCCGAAGCGAACGTGGCACCGTCCGCAGGCTCGTGATACGCTTCATCGGAGGTGGGTCCATGGCCGAAATCAGGGTTCTCTACGATAACCACGCGGATGACGCGCTTCGCCCGGGATGGGGGTTCAGCGCGTTCGTCCGAACGGAGGGCGCCGTCGTTCTGTTCGACGCCGGGGCGGACAAGCTCGTGCTCGAGCACAACGCCGCGGCCGCGGGATGCAACCTCGACATCGTGACCGCGTTCGTGCTGTCCCACGACCACTGCGATCACATGGGCGCGATCTCGTCTGTCATCCACGAGGGATTGCGCGTGTACGTGCCGGCGGCGGTCCGTCGCCGCTTCGGCCGGTCGGGATCACGGGATCCCGTGGTGGTCGGCGTGAAGCGACCGATCGACATCGTCCCCGGGGTGCGGTCGATCGGCCAGCACGGCCGGCAGATCCCCGAGCAGGCGATCCTCGTCGAGAGCGACGGCGGCCCCGTGCTCATCACGGGCTGTGCACATCCTGGGATCGTCAAGCTCGCGCGCCACGCGACGGATCTCGCTGGTCGTCCGTTGTCGCTGGTCATGGGAGGCTTCCACCTGCTCCGCAAGAAGGCTCCCGAGACACGGCGCACGGCCGAGGATCTTCGCAAGCTGGAGATCCAACGGATCGCCCCGTGTCACTGCACCGGAGATGAAGCCATCGCTACCCTTCGCGAGGTCTTCGCGGACGGATTCGTCGACATTCGCGCGGGCAGCAGCATCCCGCTGTAGACGCCGTCCGTTCACGCCAAGCGCCGCTCGCGAAGCGCGCCCGAGCCCGACGCGGAAAACGTGGCGGTGATCGCTCTTTCCCGAGGCTTCCGTGAGCCACTGCAAGCGTCGAGCCTGCGATGGGCGGGACGCACCTCGATCAGCCGGTGACCTCCGGCGCCATGGCGTGCCACTCCGTGTGGAGGAACGTTCCCGCGCAATCGCGCATCACCTCATCGTACGAGAGATGTCCGTTCCCTCGGAGAACGCCGCGCAGGTAGCACAGCCGCTGCTCGATCGCTGCACGCACCTTCTCTTGCCCCTGGAGCGGCGGCCCGTGCCCCAGTAGCAGCGTGCGGTCGGCGAACCGGTCCCGTAACCGCTCAAGTGTCCGGATGTGAATCGGAACATTGGTGTACGCGACGTACGGCAGAAGCGGTGTGCCATCGGCGGCCGACATGAGGAGATCGCCGACGTGAACGAACCGATCGTCGATCACACTCAGCAGGCTACACGGGGAGTGCCCCGGGGCCTCGACGAACCGCAGTTCGTGCGGCCCGAATGTGAGCGATGACCCGTCCGTCAATGGATCGTCGGGCGTGAGGAAGGCCCGTTCCTCAGGACCGAAGCTGGCATCGATCGCCGCCTGTGACCGAGGGCTCGCGTGCAGCGTCACCCCACCAATCGCCCGCAACCCTTCGAAGTGGTCGTCATGGAAGTGGGAGAGCACGACGTCGGTGACAACACATCCCTGGCGTGCGAGCTCGTCGGAGACGGCCGCGGCCTGCTTCTCGAACGCGACATCGATAAGCAGCGCACGGGCGGCCTCGGGATCCCGAAGCGCGACGATGTTCAGCGGGTAGTGTGTCCCTTCCCGTGCGGGAAAGCTGTACAGATCGACCGCATCCGCCAGCACGCTTCTCTGCATGCCCCCTCCTCGATCCGAGACTACGCCCCATGCGGCACCCTCGCCACCTCAGAGCGCATGGCTTGTGCAGCAGTGTACTACGCATCACGACCCTCGAGGGCACCGTACGGCGCTCCCGCCGTGTCACTTGACCGCGAACCGTCGCGTCGGTCACGATGGGGCGGACCGGGCTCCGTCGGTGAATCCAGGAGGTGCCATGGAAGAAAACGCGCCGCGTGTCGGCGGGCCACTGCTAGGCCTCACGCTGGTGCTCCTCGGGCTGACCCTCGCCGGATGGGGGCAGGAGCCTTGCCCGTGGCAAGAGCTGGACCTCGCTGCCGCTCAACGGTCAGACCAGATCGGGGTGCGGATCGTCGGCAGCGACAATTTCCACGGGGATGCGATCCGCGTCACGGTCACCGCGAGCGCGGCGAGCAGCATCAGGATCACGGTCAAACCGGGCACGGTCCTGGAGAGTACCGTCCCCGACGAGCAGGACATGGTCGTCCTCGGCGTCCGCGGGAAGCTGGACGAGGCCCTGTACATCGAACGTTCCGATCACATCGAGGTCGGATGCGGGGAGACGGCGACCTACGTCCTCGAGGCGTACTGCCTCGAACTCGAGAAGGATGCTCCCGCCTCATCGACGGAGTTCCGTGTCGGCGGGCCTGCGCCGGAGCCTGTGCTCGCCGTCGTCGAGGCGTCGCCCCCGCCTGGATCCGACATCAGCTTCGCCATCCAGCAGGCGGTGTGGGTGGCGACCGACGACCTCACCTCGGCCGAGATGGCGCCGGACGACGCGGTCACGATGCAGATCCTGGTGGACGCCGGCCTCGTGGAGGCCGGAGAGATCGCGGAGATTGTGGAAGGGGAGAACATGCTCACCGTCAGAGTCATCGTGGCGGTCTCCCTGTTGCTGCTGGGCGTGGTCGCACTCCTCATCCTGTGAGGCATCGCCGGCGCAACCCACCGGGAAAGTGAGGGTAACGTGCATCACATCCGGTGAGACGCTCGGCGCCCATCGCGCCCGCCGCGCCTCCACCAGACCGGCGGTCTGACAGTATCACACGGTGCCCCGCCGGCTTGCAGCCAAGGCCTCGATCCGCGCGGGGCTGAGGACAACCGCCCTTCACGAGAAGCCGACGCGTCCCCTCACTTCCCAGGCAACTCCTCTAGCATTTCGCAGAGCCGCGCGCTACGCTGGCCATGGTGATCGGCCGTGGGCAAGGCGCGATGGACTGAGATGCTGCTGCTGGTCGGCGTCCTCGTCGTGGCCGCGGCGGCGCACGGCGACGGAGACGCTCTGCTCATCGCCAGCTGGAACCTGATGAAGCTCGGCGAGGAATCCCCGGTCGCCGCGCGCGCGGAGGTCATCAAGCTGTTCGACCTCGTGGCCGTGCAGGAGGTCCTGGCGCTCTCCGGTCTCGACCGCCTGACGGAGCAGCTGCGATGCCTCACGGGGGCCGACTGGTCGTACGTCGCCTCCCCGAAGGTCGGCGAGGGAAGCGCGGCCGAGTACTACGCGTTCGTCTACCGCACCGATCGCGTGCTTCATGTGGCGGGGGCGGGCGGCACCTATCCGGAAGCCGCACCGACAGAGTTCTCCCGCGAGCCGTTCTGCGCCAGCTTCCGGGCGGGCGAGTTCGACTTCACCCTGATCACCGTCCACATCACGTGGGGGTCATCGGCCCGCGAACGCACTGAGGAGTGCCGCCGACTGGCGGAGGTCTGGTCGTACGTGCAGGAACTCGATCCCGTGGAGAACGACGTCATCCTCGTCGGTGACTTCAATCGCGACCGCCCGACGCACTCGGCGTTTGACCGGTTGTGGGAGCTGGGGCTCGTGCCGGTGCTGGAGCACAGCGACACGCGGACGACCTTCGGGCGAACAGCGTGGGGGGGAAGCTTTTACGACAACCTGTGGATCGACCCGGCCTACACCGGCACCGAGCTCACAGACGTGTACGGAGCGGGGACACCTCTGGAGAACACGCTCGGCCGTGGCTGCCCCGACGCGCTCAAGGACGCCTCGGACCACTGTCCCGTGTGGGCGGCATTTGCCACCACGCACGACGACGATCCATAGCGCTTGACGCTTCTCCCGGCAGGATCTACTGGTGGCCGGCAAGCCAGGCATCGAGAACGCCGGAGACGGTGCCCCGTCGGGCTCCATCCGCATCGCTCGCAGCAAGGAACGCGAACCACTGCTCGAAGGCCGCTGGCATCTCCGCGTAGTTGTACACGTGCCCGACGACTCCGAAGATCGCGTCCGCGGCCGTGGCCTCGTAGAGTGCCTGAAGCGCTCCGCGGCCGGCACCGACGATCAGCGCGTGCCCGATCTCCAGGACCTCGCAGTCCCCCACGCTGCGCGCCGTCGGGCTGCTCACGGCGTCCTCGACCGCGTGGCCGACCGTCGAATAGATCAGCGAACATGGCCAATCCGCGGCGTCGCGATCGTCAGATCCTCCCAGGCAGCCGGATCGACGATCCCCAGGAAGTGCCTCCAGCAGTGCGAGATACTCATCCATCGTCCCTCGGTACCTCGACCGGTCCTGCGGCAGGATCTCGTCTGTGGCGGTGTTCGTGTAGCCGTCCCACTGCGCTGCCCGTCCCATGGTCGACCAGTAGGCGTGGTGGTGGCACGCGATCTCGTGGCCGCCATCGATCCACAGCGCCAGCGCCGAGACCTTCGCCGCATCCGCGAGGATCATCTCCGCCCATTGCGCCGTGAAGTCGATGGAAAGAGGGATCTCATGCCGATCCGCCAACGCCACCAGATCGACCAATGAGGCCCACATCGCGGGGTTCGCGTTCGTCGGCTCGCAGTGGACGACGAACACGGAGGTGGGGAGATCCTCCGCCGCTTGCGCCATCAGCCCCATCATCACCGCAGCGCACAGCCCCAGCGCCGTCCTCATCCGCCGTGCGTTGCTCATCGCTTGATCTCCTCCTTCGGGCGTGCCGCTGCTCCGCCGGATGCCCAGCGACCATCATAGCCGAGGTCCTCTGGAACGTTGACGGCCCAACCTCGCGATTCGGCACGCGTCACGGCTCCAGCCCGTCACCGCCCCACGCGAGGCCGATCTCCTGGCGTTCGGCGCCACGGCCGACTAGGATCCCACCATCATGAGTTTTGAGAACCCGTCACGTCTTGAGAAGCTCGCCTTCCGCGTGGAGTGGTCGTACTCCGGCCGGCTCATCCGGCCGTACCTCCGTGGCCTGCCACTGCGTGGCGATGAAGTGCTTCTGGAGATCGGCTGCGGCGGAGGTGCAGTGACGCGGGAGCTCGCCCGCCTCCTTCCCCGCGGACGGGTGATCGGCATCGACCCGTCCTCGTACTGGGTCGAGTACGCACGCACGCGGCTCCAGGATCCACGCGACATCGTGCTCCTGGACGACGACGTGCTCACCGTCGATCTCGCCACCGAGAGCATCGACGCCGCGCTGCTCCACTACGTCCTCCACGAGATCCCTGCCGATGAACGTCCGTCGACCCTGGATCGGATCTACGAACTGCTCAAAGCTGAGGGGAAGCTTTTCGTGCGCGAACCGACGAAGCCGAAGCACGGGATGTCCCCCGACGAGATCCGCGAGCTTGCGGACTCAGTCGGACTCCGCGAAGAGCACGGCCGGACCCGCCGCTCGTTGCTGCGCGGCACCGCCTTCGAGGCGGTGTTCCGCAAGGCGTAGC